>Ga0208586_1000014_pt1 | contig 65072 bp, 63 predicted proteins | sample NGESurshal072012_6_FD_184471 | JGI IMG/M metagenome (GOLD analysis project Ga0208586, IMG submission 184471) | Arctic peat soil microbial communities from Barrow, Alaska - NGEE Surface sample 53-3 shallow-072012 (SPAdes) | ecosystem: Environmental > Terrestrial > Soil > Wetlands > Peat ... | reverse complement strand
CCGCCAATTGCCGCATCGACTTGACCAACGAGTGAAGTAGGGACCTGCACGAGCGCAATACCGCGCAGGTACGTTGCCGCCGCGAAGCCCGCGAGGTCGGTGACCGCTCCCCCGCCAATACCCACAATCACGTCATCGCGCGAGAGTTGGAGCTCAGCGAGTCGTTCCGCGAGCGACTCAAAACTCGCGAGTGTCTTGGCCGTCTCTCCTTCGGGCACCGTAAGTAGGTATTGCTCAATGCCACTTTGCAGGTCAAACCACGGCTGCTCACTGAGCGACTGCGATGTCACAAGCGCGGCAACCTTCGCCTTGGGTGCTCTCGTTGCGATCAGTGACGCGAGGTCGCTGCGCGCGTCTTCAGCGAGGACTACGTCATAGGAACGCTCAGCGAGTTCGACCGGCACGATCATGATGTCAACGCCTTCGCTTCGTCCATCACGACGCGCGCGACCTCGGCTAACGACGAGCTGGCGTCTACGCGCACCTTCGAGACTTCTTGGTACCACGCAGTTCGTTCGACGCGCAGTTGCACCAGTGTCACGTCCGGGTCCGGACCGAGCAGAGGTCGATCCACGTCGCCGAGCCGCTCGAGTAGTACGTCATCGTCACAGTCGAGCCACACCGTCACTGCGCGCGCGAGCAACTCACGCCCGCGCGGCGTGCACACGACGCCGCCGCCGGTCGCGACCACGCCCGCCGAGTCGAGCGCGGTCGCCAACGCGTCAACCTCGCGAAGGCGAAACGACGGCTCGTCGTGCGTGCGCAGGAAGGCGGCGGGGGTGACGCCGACGTGCGCTAAGAAGACTTCGTCGGTGTCGAGGGCCTCACAGTGCCAGTGTTCAGCGATCTCTTTGGCGACCGATGTCTTTCCGACGCCCGGAAGACCCACGAGCACGAGTCGAGCCACGGCTATTCGCTTCGAGCGGCCGACGACGTCGATCCCAGATTCGCCATGTACGACGCGTGATTTCGTGTGAACTCCTCAACCGAGTCGCCGCCGAACTTGCGTACGGCCTCATTGGCCATCACGAGGGCCAACATCGATTCAGTGACCACGCCAAGCGCTGGCACGGCAGTCACGTCAGTGCGCTCTTTGAACGAAACCGCGGTCTCGCCGGTCGCGACGTCCACGGTTTCGAGGACTGGTCGATTCAGCGTGGAGAGCGGCTTCATGGCAACCTTGGCAATGACGGGAGCGCCCGAGGTCATACCGCCCTCGAGTCCCCCGGCATGGTCGGTCCGGCGGATGTAGCCCCCGCCCTGTTCAAAGCTCTCGTCCACCGCAATGGCGTCGTGTGCGACGCTGCCGCGTTGGGATGCCTGGGCGAAGCCGTCACCGATTTCGACTGCCTTCACGGCTTGAATACTCATCAGCGCGCCGGCGATCAGTCCATCGAGCTTTCGATCCCAGTGCACGTAACTTCCCAGACCCACGGGGACACCGTAGGCAATCACTTCGACTATCCCCCCGAGCGAGTCACCCTCTTTCGCGGCCGCCTTGATCTCGACGATCATGGCCTCGGCAGTCGCCGCGTCGAAACAGCGCACCTCGCTCGCGTCAACGGTTCCGAGGTCCTCGGGGAGCGGACGGACCGTGCCGTCGGTCGCAGCCTGGCCAATCCGTACGACGTGGCTAATGATCTGGACCCCGATGGTGGCAAGCAGTGACTTCGCGAAGGTGCCCGCGGCGACGCGTGCCGTCGTTTCACGCGCACTGGCGCGTTCGAGCACGTCACGGGCGTCGTCGAAGTTGTACTTCTGCATACCGGCGAGGTCGGCATGGCCCGGTCGAGGTTTGGTTTGCTTCTCGCTGGGTGTCCCGGGAGCGGCCGACATCTCTTGCTCCCATTTTGGCCACTCGGAGTTGAGGATCTCAATGGCAACCGGCGAACCGAGCGTGCGGCCGTGGCGGATGCCGCCGATCAGTCGCAGTTCGTCGCGCTCGAATCGCATGCGCGGACCGCGGCCGTAGCCGAGGCGTCGTCGTGCGAGTTCGTCACCAATCTCCGCTTCGGTAATGGCGAGGCCCGCCGGAAGCCCCTCGATAATGACACTGAGCGATGGTCCGTGGCTTTCGCCGGCCGTAAGAAAGCGCAACATCGAACGATTCTAGGAGAATCGAAGAGCGGGCTTAGTCCTTCGCGTAGAAGGGATTCTCACCAGAGGCGTGGTCCGTGACGTCGATGACGCCCGTGAGTTCAGGGATTGCTTCGATGAGCGAGGTCTCAATGCCTTGAGAGAGTGTCATGCGGCTCATGGCGCAGCCCTGGCACCCACCCGAGAGCTTCACGTACGCGACCTTCTTCTCCTCGTCGAGCGCGATGAGATCGGCCCGCCCGCCGTGTGACGCAATCGCCGGATTAATACTCGACTCCAGTACCTCCATTGCGAGCACGGCCATGGGGCCAGTCACGCCGAGCGCGAGAATGTCGGCCGGTACGCCGGGATTGATCTCCTCCGGCGTGGGAATGTTGGGATTCACGAGCACGAGTCCCCCGCCACCCTCGCTGGCGAATTCAAGACGGCTTCCGCGGATGCGGTCCACGCTCTTTTCGGGGATGACGATCGTGACACCACCGTCGACACCAACGGCCGCGCCCTCAGGCGCGTCGCCTCGATCGGAGAAGTAGAGATCGTAGGAGTAGCCGGCGCCGCGGGTGCCAGTCACTTCGACGAACAGCGCGAGCGTGTCACTCTGCTCTTCGTTGTTGAGTGCGTCGATGACGACGTTGCGCGCCTCATCGGTGAGCGACAGGACTTCAAAAGTTTCGACGGTTGTCATCAGGCCATTGTAGATGTGTCCGTCGCGGACGAACACACCATGTAACCTTCTCGTCGTGACTTTGATACCCCCTGATGCCCACGAGTGGGTCAGTTTCGAGGACAACAAACGACTTCGCACGTGGATGTTCGACGTCACTTTCCTCGAAAGCAACTGGACGTGCATCTTTGGTGCCGGATGTCAGGGGGTCCTCACCGAGCCCACGCCCGAACTCGTGCAGGGCTGCTGCAGCTACGGCGCGCACTTCACCGACGAGAAGGACCAGAAACGGGTGGAAAAGGCCGCCAAACGTCTGACCGACGACCAGTGGCAGTTCAAGTCCAAGGGCCGTGCGGGCACCACGAGAGTGAAGAAGAACGGCGAGATCGTGACAAAACTCGTGCAGGACGCCTGTATCTTTCTCAACCGCCCGGACTTCCATCGCGGGCCCGGCTGCGCGCTCCACGTGATGGCCATCGACAATGAGGAAAGCTACATCCCACTCAAACCTGAGGTCTGTTGGCAGCTCCCGCTACGACGCGACGATGAGGTTGAAGACGATGGACACGTCATCACGCGCATCGCGCAGTGGAATCGCAGTCACTGGGGCGCGGGCGGTGCCGACTTCCACTGGTGGTGCACCGAGGACCCCGCGGCGTTCGTTGGCCAAGACCGTGTCGCTGACTCCATGGCCGAAGAACTGGTCGCCATGGTTGGCCAGAGTGTCTACGACCAACTGATGGCGTTCATGAATCGGCGCACGGCGCAACCCAAGGGCACCAGACTTCCCCACCCGGTTTTCCGCAAAAAGGCTTAACCCTCAGCGGCGAGGGGATCCTCTTCGTTGAATGACGCGCGCGGAAGGGACCCAAGAATCTCGTCGTAGCGGTCTTCTTCGGCGAGACACCACTCCGCGTGGACATCCTCTGGAGCGGCTCCGCATTCGACGCACGTGGTCGCGCGAGGTCCCGTAGAACGTTTGAGTTCGCGAGCTTCAACAAACCGACGATGGCGGCCTTTTTTCACGTCCACTCCTCACTGGCCGCGGGCCATAGCTGGCGGCGGCCGCAACTCAGGAGAACTGAGTTGAGTTTCCATGATACCAACTGGACCCTCTTATCGAGCCCTTATCATCGGGTTGTGAGCCCAGCCTTTGATCCCAATGACATGATCCTTCGATTCCGTGAACGAGCTGACGCGGTAAAGCGCAGGGGTTTCCCTCCGGTCGAGGGACCCGAGCGCCAGCGCTTCATCGAAGCCGCGAATCTCGACTTCCAAGACTTCGCGATGCTCGGCGACGCCGTCGCCACGCTCGACGATGGCATCCTCCGACTCGAAATCGATTTGCGACCGCCGACGAGTTAGGGCAGCGACGCCGTGGTGACCCGGGCCGTCGCCTCTGAGAACACCGCGGCGCCCTTGGCGAGCGTCGCGAGGGCCCTGGACCGCGACACTGCGCTGGACTGTGCGTTGTAGCACTGGTGCGCGGCAGTGGCGAACTCCTGGTACGCCTTGTTGAGCAACTTGGTGGCCTGCGCGTCAGGCGTCGGCAGTGCTGCCTGCATTGCCCCATCGTCGGAGTACAGCACTTGGCAGACGGTGTGAAAGTCGTTACTCGACAAGTTCGAATTGCGCAGATCCTTTGCCGAACTCTTCACGTCGTCAAAGAGTGACTTGGCGTTGGCCCGGAAGCTACTGTGCGTCACCCAGCCGGTCATGGCCTTCGCTTCGCTGACCGTTCCACATGCGCACAACAGCAGTCCGGCGATGAGTAGTACGACGACGCGACGTATCACTGCACGACAACAAGATGTAACTGGCGCCGACCTCGGCGAAGCACGAAGTATCGATCGTGCAACAGACGATTGACGTTCAGCGGTGTAGTGCCGTCGACGCGAAAATTATTTACGTAGACCCCGCCTTGTTCAAGAAATCGTCGGGCCTCGGACAGCGACGAGGCGAGGTCGCAACGCACCAGAAGGTCCGCAACGTCGACGCCATCAATGAATTCGGACCGTGACCAGGTCGACGAAGGGGCATCGGCCACAATTTGCAGCAACGTGGCTTCGTCCAAGTCGGCGACCGATTCGAGAAACAGGGCGTCTCCGGCCCGTTCCGCCTTCCGCGCAGCCTCGTCGCCGTGCACCATCGACACAATGGCCCTCGCGGCCGCGCGCTGGGCACGGCGTTCCTGCGGAGCGATTTTCGTGGCCTCGTCGAGTTCGCGGATGGTGTCGTGATCTAAGAACGTGAAGAAGCGCAGCAGGGACGGCACCATCACGTCGTCGGAGTTCAATAAGAACTGGTGCAACGCGAACGGCGACGTCATGGTGGCGTCGAGCCACACGTGCTCGTTACCGCCCTCGGACTTGCCGAACTTCGTTCCGTCGCCGCGCAACAGTAACGGCGTCGTCACTCCGTACGCGGCGTGACCGGCCGACTTTCGCACGAGCTCCGCACCGACGGTGATATTCCCCCATTGGTCCGAGCCACCTAGTTGCAGCGTGCAGTCGTGATCGAGATTCAGTCGAAGGAAGTCGTAGGCCTGGAGCAACATGTACGAGAACTCCGTGAATGACAGTCCGACGTCGTCACGATCGAGACGGCTCTTGACGGTGTCCTTGGCGATCATTTGATTCACCGTGAAGTGCTTGCCGACGTCGCGCAAGAAGTCCGTTAACGAGATGGTGGTGAGCCAGTCCGCGTTGTTCAACAACAACGCCCGGGTGGAGCCCGCACTGGGCGAAAAATCCAAGAACCGCTCCAACTGCGCACGGATTCCCACGAGATTGGTTTCGATCTGATCAAGCGTCAGCAATGGACGTTCCACGGCCTTGAAACTCGGGTCACCAATGAGACCGGTGCCGCCACCGGCGAGGGCAATCGGACGGTTGCCCGCCAATTGAAGGCGCCGTAGCGTGCAGATCTGCATCAGGTTGCCGAGGTGCATTGAAGGCGCCGTGGGGTCAAAGCCGATATAGGCCGTGACGCCCCCCGCAGAGAGGCCATCGAGGATGGCGTCATCGGTCGTTTGATGAACCAGACCGCGAAACTTCCAGTCGTCACGCAATTTCATTGGGTCAGTCTACGAGACGACGTTTGCTACAGGATTGCGCTCGACGCGGGCACGTGGGTCTGCAACCAGAGGACAAATGTCTGCCACGCACCGGTGATTTCGAGGACGCCGATGACGATGAGGAGGATGCCGCCAATCTGACCGATGATGCGTTGGTGGCGACGCAGCCACCCAGACGCAGTCGCCATCCACTCAGTCGCCAAAGCCGCGACGACGAACGGTATGCCGAGTCCGAGACAGTAGAACAGCGCAAGGATCGATCCGCGCAATGCGGTCGCGCCCGGCGACGTCGCCTCGAGTCCTTGGATCGCTCCCAACGTTGGACCGAGACACGGAACCCACCCAAAGCCGAAGAGGAATCCTAAGACGCCCGCGCCGAGAATGGATGCGCGCGGGAGGTGATGAATGCGACGTTCTCGGTTGAGCCAGCGAGCCGGCCACCACCCGCCAAAGAACAGTCCGAGAAGTATGGTCACCGTCCCAAAGACGATCGAAAGAATGCGCTCGTGCGATTTAAGGTCATGGCCAAGCCCTCCAAAGATTGCGCCGACGCTGATAAAGACGATGGCGAAACCAATGATGAACGCGATAGAACCGAGGACCGCGCGACCACGACCGGCGCGCCCCTGGACCGATCCAGTGGCGCCTCCGAGAAACGCCAGATAGCCGGGCAGCAACGGCAATACACAGGGTGAAATGAATGAAATGAACCCGGCGGCGATTGCGATTGGTATCGCCGCAATCAGTGAACTAGGCAGGGCGGCAATCATTGCGTGCTTTCGAGGATATCCCTGACAATTTGATTCCACTCCTCGTGCACTGACACGTTGCGCTCCCGCGAAGGAAGACGCGCGACAATCACCGTGAGGCCGGTCTTCGACAAGGCAACGTCAAGCGCTGCTCGCAATGAGTCAACGTCACCGACGGTGACGCTCTCGTGCCCGAACGCTTGCGCAACGGTGGCGAGATCGTGGTGACGCGGTGTTCCAAAGAGAAGCTCGAAACGTTCGGCGTTGACGAGCGACGCCTGAGGCAAGAATGAGAAGATTCCGCCCCCTTGATTGTCCGCCACGACGAGAGCGCACGTGCCACCGGCCGCGCCCAAGCCGTCAACCAGCCCCGAGACGTCATGCAGCATCGTGATATCGCCAATCAAACCAATCGCCTTCGATCCCGACGCCACGCCGAGTGTTGTTGACACCACGCCATCAATGCCGTTGACGCCTCGATTGGCGTAGGTCGGGGCGACACGCGCCGGCGCCCACCATTCGACGTCACGGATGGGCATCGATGAACCGATGACCAGTGCAACGCCACGCTCGGCAGATGCCGCGACCACCGTGCGAGCCAGTGTGATCTCGTTGAACTCCCCTTCACCGTCCTTCACAGCGTGAAGCCCCGCCGCAACGCTCGCCGAGGCTTCACTCCAGAGTCGGACATACTCCCCATCGGCCTTTGGTTCGACTTCGGGATTGGGCACCCCCGCGAGGTGTTCGCCAACGATTCGATCAGGATCGGAAACAAACCCCGCTCCTTCGAACCCAATGGTCCGCAGTCCCCACGAACGGAGCCGCTCTTGTAAGACCCTCGACGCAAGAAGACCGCCTAGTCGAACGACGACGTCCGGTCGAGCCGTAGCGGCGAACGCCTCATCGCGTAATAATGCGTCGAAGTACGGCAACGTGCCGAGGGCGGTGGCGTCGCCGAGAACGACCCAGTTCATGGATTCGCACGAACGCACCATCTCCGACGTCACACCGTGACCGGCGACGCACAGGACTTTCATGGCGTCGAGGCCCGCCAGGCCGCTTACGCGCTCGATGGGCGCTACATGGGGGGGCACCCGCTCCGGCAGTTCGAATGGTGTCGCAATCAGTGGCTCGATGAACGCAGCGTTGAGATGGACGGGTCCCGACTTACCGGCCTCATTCGTCGCGTTTCGCCAGAGCCGCGTTGCGAGATCGCGCCACGTTGACACGTCTTTGTACTGCGCGACGCCCGGGTCTTCGAATTGACGCACCATGGACCCGTAGAGCTTGTGTTGGTCAATGGTCTGTGGTGCGCCCACGCCGTGTAACTCCGGAGGTCGATCAGCGGTCAACACCATCACCGGCACGAAGGCCTGTGATGCTTCGGCCACGCAAGCGTGGAGCTCCGCCGCGGCCGTACCACTCGTCACCACGATGGCAACGGGACGCTCGGTCACGAGCGCGCGTCCGAGTGCGAAGAAGCCGGCACTTCGTTCATCGATGCGCACGTGCACGGCCAACTCTGCGCGCTCCACGCACGCCAGGGCGAGTGGCGTGGAGCGAGAGCCGGGGCATACGACGACGTCACGAAGACCCAGCGCAATCCATTCGTCGAACAGTGTCGCGGCGAACGTCGCCTGGACCTGGCTCGGGCTCGGTACGCTCGGTTGCAATGTCACTCCTTGGTGTCCAACGTCTCGGTTCGGGTCCGACGCTCGTCTGGCTGCACGGCTTCACCCAGACCAAGGATTCGGCACATCAGTTCCGTTCCATTCTGGCAGGAACGGGTGAACTACTCACGATCGACCTACCGGGCCATGGGGAGAACGCATCAATTCGTGCGCCGCTCACCGAGACGGCTGATTTGCTCGCGGACGCCCTTCCCGAGGAGCCGTTCGTGCTCGGTGGCTATTCCTACGGTGCGCGTGTGGCGTTGCATTTCGCGTTGGGTCACGCTGAGCGACTTCGAGGTCTCGTGTTGCTCGGCGCGACGCGAGGCATCGAGGATCCAGCCGAGCGTAGCGAACGGCGACGTCGTGACCACGACTTGGCAAATCGAATTGAGACCATTGGGACCGAGGCGTTCCTTGACGAATGGCTGGCCCAACCAATGTTCTCGTCGTTGCCCGATGACCCGCGCGAGCGCGCGTCGCGCAGTCGTGACGCGGGCGGACTCGCGAACTCTCTGCGTCATTCGGGCACCGGTACCCAGGCGTGGCTCGCGACCGAACTTGGCGCCCTGGCCACGCCGACCCTGGCACTTGCCGGAAGCGATGACGAGAAGTTCTCGCGCGAAGCCGTGGCGATTGCGGACGGCGTGTTGTTCGGACACTGCGCATTTGTCGCCAAGGCGTCGCACGCAGCACATCTGGAGCAACCAGAGCGAACTGCCGCGTTGGTGGAGTCGTTCAGACGCCAACTCTGATTACGAGCAACAGCGCCACCAGCGCGCCAAGTTGCAGCTGCGCGCGCGCCGAGTACTTCAACATTGGGAGCAAGTCGCGCCCATTCTTGTTCGAGAACGCGAGGCGCACGGCGGGTACGTAGACAAGGAGTGCCACGATGCCCACGACGAAGTGTCCGGCACCGGCCATGCCCACGAGTACACCGGCGATGCACGCGGCGTAGAGCCACGGCGCGTGCTGGCGATCCATTCGCGCCGCCAGCGTCTTCTTGCCCGAGGAACGATCGCCCTGCACGTCGCGAAGATTGTTCGCCTCGAGTAGCGCGCAGGCCATGAAACCCGTCGCAGCACCGAGCCACCAGGCCCGACTGGGGATGCTGAGGTGCTGCACGTAGGCCGTGCCGACGGTGGCCACCATGCCGAAGTACACAAAGACGAAGAGTTCGCCGAAACCGTAGTAGCCGTACGGTCGAGGTCCGCCGGTGTAGAACCATCCGGCTGCCACGGCGGTGACGCCAACGGGGATCAACCACAATGTGGTGCGCGACGCGAGCCAAAGGCCAGCGACGCCGGCGAAGAAAAACCAAAGAAAGGCGGCGTTGCGAACGGTCTTCGCAGCGACGAGTTTGGAGGCGGTCAATCGAAACGGACCGACGCGCACCTCATCGGTGCCTCGCACACCGTCGGAGTAGTCGTTCGCGTAGTTCGTTCCGATCTGCAACGCGAGGGCGACGAGGAGACAGAGCACGGAGTTGCCCCAGTCAATGCTCTCGGGTCGAATCAGCGCCACACCGACCACGACCGGCACCGTCGCCGCGGGCAACGTACGCGGACGCGCCGCGAGTACCCAACGTTGGAGCGGCCCAGGAGCCGCCGTCATGGACGCTTGGGGAACTTTGAAAAGTCGGGTTTGCGGTGTTCAACGAAGGCGTTGCGACCTTCCTGGCCCTCTTCGGTCATGTAGAACAGCATCGTCGCGTCGCCGGCCAACTGTTGAATGCCCGCCATGCCATCTTCGGCCGCGTTGAATCCAGCCTTCAGCATTCGCAGGGCGATCGGCGACAGGGTGAGGATCTGACGGCACCACGCAATGGTCTCGGCCTCAAGGTGCGCCACGGGCACGACCGTGTTGACAAGTCCCCACTCGAGCGCCTGCTGCGCGTCGTACTGGCGGCAGAGGAACCACACTTCTTTCGCCCGCTTGACCCCAATGGTGCGCGCGAGCAGCGACGAGCCGTAGCCACCATCGAACGAGCCGACTTTGGGTCCGGTCTGTCCGAATCGGGCGTTGTCCGCGGCCAGGGAGAGGTCGCACACGAGGTGAAGGATGTGGCCGCCCCCAATTGCGTAACCTGCGACTTGCGCAATCACCGGCTTGGGTAGACGACGAATCTGGATCTGCAGGTCCAACACGTTGAGACGTCCCACACCTTGACGGGCCACGTCATCGTCGCCCATGTAGCCGTCGTCGCCGCGGATTTTTTGGTCCCCGCCAGAGCAAAAGGCATCGGGTCCGGCACCGCGCAGAATGATGACGCCGACCGAGATGTCATCGCGCGCGCGCTCGAAGGCGTCCGAAAGTTCAAAGAGTGTCTGAGGACGAAAGGCATTGCGGCGTTCGGGCCGATTGATGGTGATACGCGCGATTCCTTCGCCCACCTCGTAGATGATGTCGTCGAACTCCCCGAGCGTCTCGAACTGTGGCAGCGGCCACGAGCGAAACTCCTCGACGGGGTCAATCGGCGAACCTTGGATAACGGTCTCGGACATAGCGTCCACGCTACCGTTCCTCAGACGGGGGCCATCAAGACGCCGGGCGTCGCGCGCTCGCCGGGACGATGTTCGTGCCCTTCCAACTGTTCGGCCAAGGTCGCGCGGACACTCGCGAGTGCGGGGTCGTCGAAACGGTTGACTCGTTGGAGTGGATCGTCGCTCAAAACGTAGAGCTCTCCCTCGTCGCCGTCGTGCATCGTGCCAGCTTGGTACTCGGTGTACAGGTGTTCCTCGGTCACGACCGTGCGCACGTGCACGTCAATACCGAAGAACGAGGAGTCCCACTCGGTGAACGTCGCGTCGAAGGACCGCGCCTTCGCTTCGTCGTCACTCGTGGGCAGGACCGCACCCTCAACCCAACTCGGCGCCGGCTTCCCAGCGACGTCGAGAAACGTCGCCGCGAGCGACACGAGACTGACCGGTGCGTGCACGACAGTGGGCTCGGGCTTCGTCGAGAGGGCCGGGCGCCAGATGAGCGGCAGTCGCATCAGTGCATCAACGTGATAGGGGCCCTTGAACAGGAGTCCGAAGTCACCTTGGAGTTCACCGTGATCGCTGGTGAAGATAACGTCGACGTCGTCGCCCCAACCCTTGGTGTCAATACTCTTGAGCACCCGTCCAATGGCTTCGTCGATCAACTCGACTTCCACGGCGTTGAGGGCGTTCACCTCGCGAACCTGGTCCGACGTCATTGTCGCTGGCACCCACTTCGCCGGTGCTTCGTAGTTGCTTACCACGAGCCCGTCGTACCACTCGCGCCAGTGGCGGGCCTTGGCGTCAAGTAGTGCTTCGCGTTGGCTCGCGCGCTCGGGGTAGTTGGCCGGTAACGGAACCTCGCGCCACGGGACTCGGTCGATTTCGGACTTTGGAGGATCCCACGGGTGGTGCGGGTCGGGGAAACTCATCCAGCAGAACCAGTCGCGATCGTCCGCCTGTTCCTCCAGCCAGCGAATCGTGCGATCGGCCACCCAGTCAGTGTGATACCACTCTCGCGGTACGGCGTTGAACTTGACTTGGGGAGCGCCGGTGTCGCCACCACCGGCGGCATTGACGTTCAGTGAGCGGTCGACCACTTGATAGAAGCCACTGATCGCGTCGGCATGTTGTTCGCTCATGAACTTGGCGTAGTGCAGTGGCCCCATTACGCCGTGCGTCGCGAATTCGAGGTAGTCGAAACCGCGATGCACGCCGCGACGACCGTCGAACCAGTCCTGTTCGATCGTCGGGATGCCGAGGTTCGCGAGCGCGTTCTCGGCGTAGAGCCCAAAGGGATCCATGAACGGCTCGAAGTGCGCCTTGCCAATCAGTGCCGTCGCGTAGCCGGCGTCGTGCAGGTTCTCCGCAACTGACGGCGCGTCGATCGCCAACGGCACGCCGTTCATCCACGCGCCGTGGGTACTGGGGAACTGACCGGTCAGCATGGAGGAACGCGACGGCATACAAACGACCGACGTTGGTTGACACCGTTCGTAACGGGTGCCCTGCGCCGCCAACTTGTCGAGGACCGGCGTACGAGACAGTTGTCCGCCGTTTGCTCCAAGCGTGTCGTAACGCTGCTGATCGGTGGTGATGAAGAGGATCCGTCGTCCCATCGCTACCCCTTTACCGCTTCGGCGAGTCGCTGGATTTCGTCGAGCGCACCAACAGTTCCTCCGGCGATGAGCAATGCCAGCGTGTCGGGCTCGGCCGTCGTTGAGTACACGCAGAGCGAATCAAACTGGGCAATTTGAAAGACGTCAATCACGCCCAGGTGGAACGTGTAGAGCGGTGCGGTCACTCGGTAGGCGAATCGGCGAACAGTCGGGTCAATAGTCAAGATCTGCTCGGGTATCTCCATGCCCGTGGCTGTCGTGATGACGCGAACGTCGCCGTCCACGGTGCACGAGACAATCCCGGGAAACCAAGTGGGAATGCTTTCTGGACGGCGCACAATGTCCCACACGACGTCGGGCGCCGCAGCAATTCGTCGTTCGTGACGCAATGAGGCCACTTTGACCACCTCCTTTGGAACCACGCTAGTTCCTAAACATATAGTCTGGTTTTGTGAACTCCCTGCTCGCGCTCGATTTCGAGCTCGGCCCGACCCTCGAACGGGCAATTCGCGACGCGATCGACGGCCAATGTGCCTTCAGCGTTTTGGATCGACGTCTCTCTCCAAGACGGCGCGACGAGCAACTCGAGATCCTCGGCGCGACACACGTCGTTGACGAGAACGGACGAACGACGCGCGAGAACGGCCAACAGGTCGACGGTGACATCGGGCTCGTGATGCTCACATCGGGCTCGAGTGGCGATCCCAAGGCCGTTGAGTTGACGTGGGATGCGCTACGCGCAAGCGCCGAATTGACGCAGTCGACCCTTCGCGTCGACGGCGCGGCGCCGGTCTGGTTCCCCTGTCTCCCCGCGTGCCACATTGGTGGGTTGGCGGTTCTTCTGCGCGCTATTTTGAGTGACGCGACGCTACAGTGGGGCGGCGAGGACGATATTGACAGCGCGCCATCACACGGCGCGACGCACATTGCGCTTGTTCGACCGCAACTTCTACGCCACGACTTGCGCGGATATGCAAAAGTCCTACTCGGAGGGGCCAAACCGCCCGTCGCTCTGCCCGAGAACGTGATTGCAACCTGGGGCATGACCGAGACCGGTTCAGGTGTTGTCTACGACGGCACTCCCCTCGCGGGCGTCGACGTCGCCAGCGTGGAGGGCGAGCTCTGTGTGCGAACGCCGACGCTCTTTCGCTCGTATCGAACGTCGCCGCGTCCCCGCGTGGTGGGGCCAGACGGTCTCGACGACTGGTTCCCCACCGGCGACGGTGGCGACGTCATCAATGGCACCGTCTCGGTGCGGGGTCGAGTCGGCTTCGTCATCAACACCGGCGGCGAGAAACTCTGGCCCGAAGAGCTCGAAGCGGTCGTGGGACGCGTGCCGGGCGTGCGCGACGTTGCGGTGACGGGCGTTGAAGATTCGCAGTGGGGCCAACGCGTCGTGATGCTCGTGGTCACCGACGGGACCAACGTCGATGGGCTGATCGCCGACGCCGCGCATGAGGCCCTAGGTCCGTGGGCCAAGCCGAAGGAGATTCGCTACGTCGCGGCAATTCCGCGCACCGCCAACGGGAAAATTCGTCGTCGCGAGATCGTGCATCTGCACTGATCGCCCGTCGCGAATGCGTCGCTCGAGTCCACGACGCCGTCGTCGCGGCGACCGGACCGGCTCCCAGAGCGGTCGCTCGGGGAGCCTCGAAGTCGGTCTCGTTTACTTGCAGACCCTGACCCAGACTGTTAGCGTTCGCGTTGCATACGTTGGTTGGGGAACTCGAACTTTTTACCTGTGTCCCATTGGGGCACGTCCAGCCACGATGCTGAGGAAAGAGACGAGAACATGACATCTAGCCCTTATGAACCCCAGCCCGAGGACCGCTTTACGTTCGGCCTTTGGACCGTAGGCAACCCTGGTCGCGACCCCTTTGGTGTTGAAGTTCGCGAACCACTCGACCCCATCGACAGTGTGCACCACCTCGCTGACATCGGCGCCTACGGCGTCACACTTCACGACAACGACCTCGTGCCCGCCGACGCCTCGGCCTCGGACCGGGAAGTCATCTTGAAGAAGTTCCGAACGGCCCTTGACGCCACCGGGTTGAAAGTGCCGATGACGACGGTCAACCTCTTCACCCGTCCGATCTTCAAGGAAGGTGCATTTACGGCGAACGACCCGGACGTGCGTCGCTTCGCTCTCGCCAAGGCCCTTGACGCGATTGACCTGGGCGCCGAACTCGGTGCGAACATCTTCGTGCTCTGGGGCGGGCGAGAAGGCACGGAGTCTCACGCCGCCAAACCCGTCGCCGAAGCCCTCGACCGCTACGCCGAAGCAGTCAATGCAATGACGTCGTACATCAGCGAACGCAGCTACAACGTGCGCATCGCGATCGAACCGAAGCCGAACGAACCGCGCGGCGACATCCTGCTCCCCACGGTCGGCCACGCACTGGCCTTTATCGAGAGGCTCGATGCTCCCGACATGGTCGGCGTCAACCCCGAGTTCGCCCACGAAACCATGAGTGGACTCTCGTTCCACCACGGTGTCGCCCAGGCGCTGTGGGCCGGCAAACTCTTTCACATCGACCTCAACGCGCAACGAATTGGCCGCTTCGACCAAGACTTCCGCTTCGGTAGCGAGGAGATCAAGGAGGCCTTCTACCTCGTCCAGTTGCTGGAGAGCTCCGGCTACGACGGCATGCGCCACTTCGACGCGCACCCGTACCGCACCGAGGGTTCTGAGGGTGTGTGGGACTTCGCGCGAGGGTGCATCCGTACGTACCTGATTTTGAAGGAGAAGGCCAAGCGCTTCGACGCCGACAAGGAGATCCAAGCAGCGCTCGCCGTTGCGCGAGTTCCCGACCTCGCTACTCCAACCGCCGTCGGTGACGGCTCCACGGAGGCGTTACGCACGTACGTCAAGACGCTCGACGAGGGTGCACTCGGCCGAGCCCACTACGGTCACGAGCAACTCGACCAATTGGTGACCGAGTTGCTACTCGGAATCCGATAACGACACGCTGACGTGACGCTGGTCGCGGGCGTCGATTCGTCGACGAAGAGCACCAAGGTCGTCATTGTCGACATTGATGACGGCACGATTGTCGCGTCGGCCACGGCGCGCCACCCTGCCACGTCACCGCCGCGCAGCGAACAAGACCCCCAGACCTGGTGGCGAGCACTCTCCAAAGCGTGGTCTGCGTGCGGTCCCATTACTCGATCGGTTGAAGCGATATCTATCGCGGCACAGCAACACGGCATGGTGGCACTCGATGCAGAGGGCGCGCCGGTGCATCCGGCAAAACTCTGGAACGACGCGGAGTCCGCCCCCCAGTCAGCGGCACTGACCAAGATCCTCGGTCCGGCCGAGTGGGCACGACGTTGCGGCAGTGTGCTCGGACCGTCCTTCACCATCACCAAACTGGCGTGGCTGCGAGAAACACACCCCGATGCATTCAGCCGTGTGCGCCGGGTGCTCTTGCCCCACGAGTGGCTGACGTGGCAACTCATGGGCACGCCCAGGGACGCGGTCGGTGACCGCGGGGACGCCTCCGGTACGGGATGGTGGTCACCAAGTTCGGGAGCGGTCGACGAGGGCCTCCTGGACCTCGTCGGTGCCAAGGCCGAGTGGACGCCGACCATTCTCGGGCCGAGCCAACAGGCCGGTCACGCCACGACGTTGGTCCGCGGCGCACTGGTCGGCCCGGGCACCGGCGACAACATGGGCGCCGCATTGGCGCTTGGTCTCTCGCCCGGTGACGTCGCTATCTCCTTTGGCACGAGTGGCACGGTCTTCACTTCTTCACGTGAGCCGACGCATGACGTGCAAGGCGAGGTCGCCGGATTCGCCGACGCGGCCGGGCGCAGCCTTCCTCTCGTGTGCACGCTCAACGCAACCAAGGTGACCGAGTGGGCCGTTGGACTCGCGGGCGGACGGGCCAATGATCTCGACCGAATCGGCGCACTCGCGCCGGCCGGTGCGAACGGCGTCGTCCTCGTACCGTACCTCGACGGTGAACGCACTCCCCTTCTACCCTCTGCGACCGGAACACTGTCGGGCCTTCGAACGACGTCGACCACCGCCGACATCGTGCGCGCGTCGGTGGAGGGCGTCATCTGCGGACTGCTCGCCGGCGTCGAGGCACTCGAACGTTGTCACGTGGACACGGGCGGTCGACTTCTCGCCGTTGGCGGCGGTGCCCGTTCGGCGCTCTACCGCCAAGTGCTGGCTGACTTATCCATGCGAGAGATCGAGACCCCAGACCCGGCGGTCGACCGCGTGGCGGTCGGCGCCGCTGCCCAGGCGGCGGGGGTCCTCCTAAGTGAGAGTCCCGACCTCGTCGGCGCACGATGGGCGAGTGCCGACCAAGTGGTGGTCGTCACGGAGCCGCAAATCGACGCTCAGTTCTCTGCGGGACTTCGCTCGCGTTACCTCGCGGCGGCGGCGAACGTGTCGCGGTGATCATTGATGCACCAAGGAGTCAGTCAAACTCGCTCGGTGAGTTCTGCTTCATTTCATTCAAGGATCGCTTGACGGGAACCTTGTCGAAATAGCCCGCGCCTAACACGAGACAGAGCAGGCAGTATCAGGCTCTCTCGGTACCTGTCAGTGCACCGTGATCTGTGGCACGCGACGCCTTCTTCACTAGGACCTTGCCAGACCGCGACGGGCGATTGAATCGATAGCGATGGCGGCCAACAGAACAAAACCGGTCGCAATGAACTCGACTGACGCCGTGAGTTGAATGAGGGCCATGCCGTTGTAGATGACGCCGATGACGAGTCCGCCGACCATGGCGTCAATCATCTTGCCGCGGCCACCGTAAAGGCTCGTACCACCAATGACCGCTGCCGCGACCGAGTAAAGGACGAGCGTCCCCCCGGGAATGCCGTCCGAGATGCCACCCAGTGTCGAGGCGTAGACGAGACCCGCGATGCCCGCCGTCAACCCGGTCATGGCAAAGGCCAGGAGGCGGTAGCGGTTGACCGCGACACCGGCTCGACGAGCGGCCTCGACGTTGCCACCAATCGCGTAAAGGTATCGGCCAACCTTCGTCTTGGAGAGGATGAAACTGAAAGTGGCTAAGACGACGGCCACGACCGGCACGGCGTAGGGCATGCCTTCAATCACAATGAACGAGCCGCGGTTCGCATTGAAAATGAGCACGAGCACGATGGCGGCGGCAACGAGGCCACCCATTTTGATCAAGGTCTCGACGAGGTGAACACTGTCCAGTCCGCTCGAGCGTCGATTGCGGTCCTTGTTCCAGACGAACAACGCCATGCCGCCCGCGACGGCGAGGCTGAAGATCCAGGTGAAGAGCGGTGACATATTGACGTTCGCAATGTCGTGGAGTACCCCACCATTGATGGGAATGCTGCCACCGGCATTGTTGGCGTCAATCAGGTAGATGCCGACGCCCTCAAAGATCAACGATCCAGCGAGCGTCACAATGAATGAAGGGACTTTGAAGAAGATCGTGATCGCGCCTTGTACGGCACCTATGGCCGTCGTCGCCAAGATCGCCAGAGGAAGTGCGAAGAACCACGGCCAGTGATACTGCGTGTCGACGAGGATGACGGCAATCGCCGCTCCCACTGCGGTGACCCAACCGACGGCCAAGTCAATGTCGCCGAGCAACAAGAGCCAGATCTCGGCCATGCCCAACAGCATGAACGGCGTTGACTGAATGAACAGGTTCGTGAGGTTCCCCGAAGAGAGGAATGCGCTACTTCGGTACTGGAAGTACGCGCCGAGAATGATGATGCCAATGATGATCGGCAACATGCCTTTGTCACCTTGGCGAAGGGCCTTTAGCCGCTTTCGCAGTTCACCCATTTCGGGCTCGAGGGTCTCGCCATCTGGTTGTGGAGGGGTCACCGATATGGTCGACACGAGCCGAGCCTTTCCGTTTGTTAGGAGGTGGTGGACAACGTCGGCGCGGCCTTCGTTGATCGACCAGTAGTGATCAGTTCAACGGCGGTCGGCGTGTCGTAATCCGACGCCGGGCCGCTGCTGACGAGGGTGCCGAGGTGCAGGACGGCGATGCGGTCCGCCACTTCGAACACGTCATTGAGATTGTGCGAAATGAGAAGCACTGCGATGCCGCGCTTCGCCAACGTTTTAATCAAGTCGAGTACGAGGGCCGTTTGCGACACGCCAAGCGCAGCGGTCGGTTCGTCCATAATCACCAGTTGGGTATCGCGCATGACAGCGCGCGCAACGGCAATCGCCTGGCGTTGACCTCCCGAGAGCGATCCAACCAACTGACGCACCGATTGCACCGTGAACACCGAAAGATCCTTCAACAGTTTCTTGGTCTCAAGCTCCATTTGAATCTCATTCAAGATTCCCGCTTTGGTTGTTTCGTGGCCCAAGTACATGTTTTGGACGATGTCGAGGTTGTCGCACAACGCGAGGTCCTGGTACACGGTCGAGATTCCGAGCGCATCGGCCTCGCGAGGGGTACCAATATGGACTTCCTTGCCCTTCCAGAAGATCTGACCGCTCGTTGGCGAATAGATCCCCGAAATTGCTTTGATCAACGTAGATTTGCCCGCACCATTGTCACCGATCAATGCGGTCACTTGGCCAGCGGGCACATCGAGGTCGCAGTAGCGCAATGCCTCGACGGGACCAAAGTGCTTGGTTAGCGCTCGAAGGCTCAATATTGGAGTTGCAACCGACGACGAAACCCCTGAGCCGCCGCTACCGGAGTGCCCGTTTTCGGGCACGGCAGTACTCGGCGACTCAGGGGTGATCGTCATGGCTGGATGTTACTTAATGCCGTACGTCTTGCAGTCTGCCGCGTAAGTCGGGATGCTCGTGTCACCAGCAACCGTAGGTGCAGTGCTCAGGCAAACGTCCTTGGACGCCAGGACCTTGTCCTTGATGACGGTCGCTTCAACTGTTGAAGCGGTAACCCACTCTGGTGACAGCAGAATCGATGGAACGTTCTTGAACGACTTGATGGTCGCACTAGGGTCCACGGTCGTGCCGTTCACAAGACCAGCCGGTGGCTTGATCTTTGCCCGCAGGTAGATCGCCAAGGAAACAGTTGCCTGCGCCTCGTTCCAGTTTGGCTTGTAGACCGTTCCGCACTGGTAGCCGGCAATGATGTTGTCAATTCCAACTGGCGTAGCGTCTTGACCGGTGAACGGAATCACCTGCGGCTTCAGACCAGCAGCCTGAAGGTGCGAGATGATTGGCCCAGCGTTCTCGTCATTTGGCGTAACGACAGCGTTGATCTTCGGGTTGGCCGCTATGGCACCTTCGAAGTCAGTCAACGCAACCGAAGGCGTCCATGTACCGACGCTTTCGAGAATAGTGTTGGCCGATCCTGACGTGGTGTTGTAGCCACCACCGTTAAGAACCTTGTCGTAGCCCTCAGCAAACAACGTGGCGTTGTTGTCAGTGGGCGCACCCTTCATAACGAAAACCACGGGAGCAGAGACCTTCCAGTTCGTGATGCATGAAAGAAGGCCCTTTCCGATCAACGTTCCGACCGTCACATTGTTGAAGGAGACGTAGTACGTACGAGCTCCACCCAACGTAAGGCGGTCGTAGTCAATGACCTTGACGCCGCGAGCAGCCGCGTAGGCCTCAATGACCGCACCCGTTGTCGAGTCCAAAGGCGTCAAAACGAGCACCTTGGCACCCTTGGCGATGTCAGCCTGCGCGTCGGTGTACTGCGTCTGGTCGCTGCCAAGAGCGTTCTGAACGATGTACTGGCTCTTACTAAGCCCAGCAGCCGCGAACGCCTTCTTGAATGCCGGTGCGTCGAAGTCAGCCCAACGAGCCGAAGAGACGGTGTCAGGCAAAATGACAGCAATGCTGCCCTTGCCCTTCGCGGCAATCGGCTTCAGCAACTTCATGGTGGTGAAGTTTGCATTGAACGTACTGTCCGAAACGGTTTTCCCAGCAGCGGAACTCACGCTTGGCAACATTGCGACGACGATTCCGCCGACCAACGCTACGCAGGCAAGAGCCCTTCCTGTTTTGAATTTCATAGTCCCCCAACCCTTTAGAGGCATCAAGCTGATGCCCGATTTCAATTTCATTTCCTTCTTGTGAACATCCTGTGAAAAGCAATGTCGACAAGTGAAGATAGCATGACAAATCACCTAGGCGAGTTCAGCCCCCGTAAAATCCTGAAGTGTCACGGCCTCGCGATTGTTCGTGCCGTGTTGCGCACGAATCGTCACGATTTACCGTCAGGTAAGCCTGTCGTCGACGTCGCTGTTTCGCTGTGTCGTACGATGACTCGCGCTCGTCGCCATGCTCGACGAGTGACGTACGACCTAGGCATTGACTTGTGATTTACCTGACCGTTGGGGTGATTGGCGCGAGCGACGTTGCTCGCTACCCCAGTGCGAGCACGGACTCCATCGTCTTCATGATCTGAACTGTCTCATGCAGCGGCATGAGAGGGCTCTCCAGAAGTCCACTGCGAACGCAACGAGCGACCTCAGCGGCTTCGTAGTGCAGTCCGCGCCCCTCAGTGGCGAACTCAAATCGTCGCGCCGCCCCGTCTGGGGTAATCAACGAAAACGCACCGGGGGCGTAGAAGTCTCCTTCGATCTCAATGCGAGCTTTGGTACCTGATATCGAGGCCCGGGTCGAGGTTCGCGCGGCCATCGTCGCGTTGAGAAGGGCGTGGGCACCGTTCGCGTACCCGAAGATCATCGAGTCCGCCATATCGACACCCGTCGCCGCGGGGTCAATCATCGCCATCATTTTCGTTGGCGGACCCAGCAACATGGAGGCAAAGGAGATCGGATAGACCCCAAGGTCGAACATTGCTCCCCCGCCCAACTCAGGATTGAAGAAACGCGAGGACGGATCGAACTCAAACCGCTTGCCATGATCGGCTTCGAAGGAAACGATCTCGCCGATCGATCCGTCAGCGATGAGTTCGCGAATGGCAATGACGTGCGGGAGGAATCTCGTCCACATCGCCTCCATCATGAACACCTTCTTGTTCGTCGCGACCTCGACGAGCTTTGACGCCTGACCCGCAGTCACGGTGAACGCCTTTTCAACGAGTACCGACTTGCCCTGTTCGAGTGCCAACATGGCGTTGTCGAAGTGCATCGGGTGCGGCGTGGCGACGTAGACGGCCTCCACCTCGGAATCGTTGACGAGTTCTTCGTAGGAGTCGTAGCGACCTGCGATGTCGAATTCGTCGGCGAAGGCATTCGCGGACTCGATCGATCGTGAACCCACAGCCACCGCCTCACCACTATCGATGAAAGCCAGGTCGCGCGCAAAAGTGTGTGCAATGCCGCCCGTGCTGATAATTCCCCAACGTAAAGGTGCTGTCATTGATCCATCCCTCTCAGCGCGTCGACGCGCGTCGACACGCTGAGAGGCTACCGACTCGCGTCGCGTCAACGTTCAGCAGGGATCGTGGATCACTCCGGACTGGCACTCGCGCCACGGACACGCACGCGGGATCATTCAAACCTTTGGAATACGCTCTTCACGTGCCCCGCGTTGCTCGCCACTGGACGCTTGCGTCGCTCGCCAATGAAGGGGCCATCCGTCATAATGACCGCGTAGGAATTGCGGCGAATGAACGCTGAGCGATACGACCAAATTGGACTGTCGAGTCGCTCATTGGGTGGCGAGTTCGTCGGTTGCGTGATGCTGATGCTGGTCGTCGTTGGTTCGGGCCTCGCGGCCCAGTCGCTCTCACCCGGTGATATTGGCCTCGAGCTCCTCGAGAACGCCTTAGCAATAGGGGCGGGACTCTTCGCGATTATCAACATCGTCGGACCGGTTTCGGGTTCACACCTCAATCCGATTGTCTCGTTGGTGGACGCGTGGTTCGGTGCCTGTTCGTGGACCCGGGCGCTCGCGTACATTCCCGCGCAGATTGTGGGCTGCATTGTCGGGACGATTGTGGCGAACTTGATGTTCAATCGTTCGTGGATCTCGTGGTCGACGCATCATCGAGCGAGCGCACCTCACTTCCTTTCAGAGATTGTCGCAACGACGGGACTCATACTTCTCGTCTTCGCCCTCAAGCGCAATGGCCGGCATGAGCAGAGCGCCGCGGCAGTGGGTTTGTATATTTTCGCGGCCTGTTTCGCAACCTCTTCGGCTACGTTCGCCAATCCGGCCGTTACGATCGCACGTTCCTTCTCCAACAGCTTCACCGGCATCGCCCCGAGCTCGGTGCCGCTGTACATTGCTGGTCAGGTGACCGGTGGCATATTGGGCGCGGCGCTGACGGTGCTCCTTTATCCTCGAACAAGTAGACCAACGAACTAACCACGCGAGGAGCGACAGCGCATGCCCCGTCTCCGTGACGTAAAGAGTCAACTGGGATCGCTCTACCTAGAGAGCCACGCCGACAATCCGGTCGAGTGGTGGACGTGGGGCAACGACGCACTGGACGAAGCTCGACGATTGGACCGCCCCGTCTTTCTCTCCGTTGGGTACGCCGCATGCCACTGGTGCCACGTCATGGCGCACGAATCCTTCGAGGACCCAGCCGTCGCCGAAGTGCTGAATCAGAACTTCATCGCCATCAAGGTCGACCGCGAAGAACGCCCGGATGTTGACGCCCTCTACATGGCGGCGACGCAACTGCTCAGTGGTCACGGTGGATGGCCCATGTCGGTCTTCCTGCTCGCCGATGGTCGACCCTTCATGGCGGGCACCTACTACCCGCCCGCGGACCGACACGGTCAGGTTGGATTCCCTCGACTCCTCAACGCCATGAGTGATGCGTGGACGAATCAGCGTGAGGCGGTGATAGCCCAAGCGAATGAACTGCAGGCGTCATTGGGCCGTGAAGTTCGCTTCGTCGACCACCTCGCGCCCTTCAGCGACGACATCGATCTTGTCGGCGTGCGACAACGACTTCGCGACGAACTGGTGCAACGCGTGGACGAGGACGGCGGATTCGGCGACGCGCCAAAGTTTCCACGTCCGAGCTACGTCGAGGCATTACTTGAGTTTGACGACGAGCAGACCCGAGCCGCCGTTGAGCGCACGCTGGACGCAATGTCACGACGAGGTCTCTACGACCATCTTCGCGGCGGCTTCGCTCGCTACAGCGTCGACGCAGTTTGGCATGTGCCGCACTTCGAGAAGATGCTGAGCGACCAGGCATTGCTCGTTCGTGCGTACCTGCGCGCCGCGATCGCGTACGACGGCCACGACGAGTGGCGCGAGGTTGCATTGGACACGTTGGATTTTGTGCTGGCCGACCTCGCCGTTGATGGCGGCTTCGCCTCGGCCCTCGACGCCGACGCCGGCGGCGTTGAGGGCTCGCATGTCACTTGGACCCCTGAAGAGGTCAATGCCGCTCTCTCTGAGGACGGTCGACGTGACGTCCTGGCGCCCACGTTGGCGCGGTGGCGCGTGGTCACGCACGGGGAGTTCGACGAACGTTCAATTCCGCGCTTGGCCGAGCACGCGCCTTTCACGACACCCGATGAACTCCTCGGTGCGCGCGATTCACTGCGACGCGCACGGGCCACGCGCGCGCAACCGAGTCGCGACGACAAAGTCATCCTCGAGTGGAACGCCATGTTCGCATCGGCGATGCTGCAAAGCGGTGTCGCGCGCTACGCCCATCGAGGGACCGACCTCTTGACGTCGCTTCGTCGCACGCACTTCGCTGACGGCGTGTGGTGGCGAACACAGAGTTTGGCGGCCCACGCCGGTGCGAGCGATGTCGCGTGGATGATCGACGCTTCGATCGACGCCTACGAAGCGACGGGCGAGGACACGTGGTTGCGCAACGCCGCACAGTGCGCGACGTACCTGCTCGCGCATTACTGGGACGGCGACGTGCCGACGTCGCGACTCCCCCACGTCGGCGGAGGTCTTTTCTCGATCAGTGACCTCGTCACCGATCTCTCCGCACGACCGAAGGAGATCTTCGACGGCGCGACGCCGTCGAGTCACGCCGTTGCGTGTCGGGCCCTCGCTCGTCTGGCGCTCTGTAGTGGTGACCCCGAGACCCTGATCGTGGCGCAACGTCTCGTCGAGTTGGCGGGCTCACTGCTCGTCAATCACCCGAGCGCCGTGCCGGACCTCGTCGAGGCGGCCGGATTCGCCCTGGGGGGCGTCGAGATTGTCGTGCCCGGTCCCGAGAACGACCTGTCGCGCCTCGTGCGCTCGCGACTCCTTCGACGAGCGGTCCTCGTCACCGGTTCGGGCACGTCGGCGTTGCTCGCGCAGCGCCACGCTGGACTCGCCTACGTCTGTCGCGGCGGCGTCTGTCAACTGCCGGTGGCGAGTGTCGAGGAGCTCGACTCCGCGTTGCGTAACCTTGAGGCCTAATGTCAATCTTCAACCGGGACCCCGGGGCGCGCGCCAACAAGCATTTGGTCGAACGAATGCCTCAGCGCTCGACGGTCGATCTCGCCGGCGGCTCCACCGTGTATGGACTGGTGCTCGGCTCGACCAATGAGTCCACGACCGTCGTGGATCTCAAGTCGCAGGCCATTGTGCGCTGGCGCGTTCCGTGGCCGGCCGACTACGTCACCGACTTGGCGGTCTTTGACGTGGTGGAGGGTCAACTCGCTCTCGACATTGAGCGCAACGACCTGGCCCAACCCGAAGCAGTGACCCTCGAGGACCTCCCTCGTCGACTGGGCAGTTACCGCGGACGGCGGGTGCGAGGTTGGCTCGAGCAACTCGCGAGTCCGGCCGACGGTCCGCTCTTCGGCTTTCGTGGTCCGAGTGCGCCGTACTGGGAGTTCCGAGGCGAGCGCCCGAGCGTCGCTCTCGTCGCAGCTGACCGCGGTCCCCAACTCCTTCGCCGCCACGATGACGGTTCGACCTGGGTCCGTTTCGGTTGGTTCGGGGACGACGTGTGGTTGCTTTGTGAAGACGCCCACGCGATTCGAACAATGGAGGCCACGCGACGAACATCACTCGCCGGCAAGGACCTTGCTTCCGCGCTCGGGTTTCGTCCGATGTACGTGCTGACGACGCTGTCGATGCCCATTGACGGCCACTGCTACAAGAGTTGCACCGGCCTTCTTCCGAGAGGCTGACGCGGCGCTATTTAGGCAGTTTGCCCGTAGCCAGTGATTCGGCCATCGCCCAGCCAAAGACGATGAGGCGGTCACCCTTTTGCGGCTTCATCGCGGTGAAGAATGTCGATACGCCTTCGGGGATTACGCCCTTGGAGGCGGTGTAGTCCAGTCCCCCGACGGGGCCAGGCGTCACGGACATGATGAACGTCTTGTCGTCAATCGACTTCTCTGACCCGAATCGCTTCGCGAGGCGACGGCCCCACGCGCGGTCCTCGCCGGTCGGCTTGTAGCCGAGGCGCGGCACGACGTCTTCGAGTCCAGCGAAGGCTCGGTAGCCGTCGGGCGAGGTGAGACGCGATCCCAGGAGCACGTCCTCGTCAGGGAAGGCCAGCAGCGCTCGACGGAACTGGTCGTGCAAGATTGCCTTCAACGTCTGGTCGGACTTCGCGTTTCGGTCAACGAGCAGGAGTCCAACGAGCAGGGACGGCGTCCCGCCAATGCGTTCGAGTGTGGCGAACGAGTAGCCGCGCAGCTTGTTACCTTCGCGTACTTGGGTGACCAATACCCAGTCTTCGCGCTGCTTGGAAAGAAAGCCAATGTCAAAATTGGGCTCGCGGTCGACGCAGAGATCGGCCATCTCGGCGAGTTCCGCGTCGCTGAGGGCGGTGGTGTCCTTCGTAGTCACGTTCATTGCCATAGGCATCCATTCTACGACGGTTTGGACACCCACTCAGACGGCTACGCCTTAATCACGTTTCGTCCGAATTCCGAACGCAGATCGGCGACCACACTTGCAATATTGACGTTGAATTCCGGGCCTAGCTTGAAGGCCTTACCGGCGTCGCCCGTCTCAACAATGACCGGGGAGCGTCCCGGATAGCGCGAGAGAATCTCACGCAGACTGGCAATTGACGTCTGGGTGAGGTCCTCGGGCCGAAGGGCCAGGCGCAGTTCGTCGCTGCCGCGCTCAACGGTCAAGAGTTCGACGTCGAGCGCGCTGAAGCGCAACTCCTCTTCGTACCCCGGGCGAACCTTTACGAGGACAATGTTGTCCTTGGCGAGGAATCCACTGAATTTTTCAAAGTTGTTGGCTGAGAAGTTGATCTCCATCGTGGCGCCGAGGTCTTCTAAGACGACGCGGGCATACTGTTTGCCCATCTTCGTGGTGCGAATCTGGACCTCCGCCAAGATGCCCCCGACCGTGACCGCCTTGCCGGTTCGTGCCAGGTCCTCGCCACGTTCGCGAACCGAGATAATCGTGCCGTCGGTCTTGGTCGCGAGCGTCGCCTCCACCTCGTAGAGCGGGTGGTCCGAGATATAGGTGCCGAGCATTTCTCGCTCGAAGTCAAGTTTTACCGACTTGTCGAACTCAATATCAGCGAGGGCAATCTCGGTCCCCTCCCAGTCCTGCTGGTTGCCATCGTCGCTCAACGCGGCGAACAGCGTGGTGATGCCCAACGAGTGGTCACGCCGGCGCGACAGCGTGACGTCACAGATCTCGTCGACCTTCAACAAGAATCCGAGGCGTGGTACTCCGAGCGCGTCGAAGGCCCCGGCCTTGATGAGTGACTCCATTGACCGGCGATTGAGCACGACCGGGTCGACTCGTCGCACGAAGTCGTAGATCGAGGTGAAACGACCGTTCGCCTCGCGTTCGCTCACGATTTTGTCCACGAGCGCCTCGCCCACGTTGCGCACGGCCGCGAGCCCAAAGAGAATTGTCTGGTCCTGGGAGAGGCTCGGCGCGTACTCCGCGAAGGACTCATTGACGTCGGGGACGCCCACGGTGATCCCCATCTGACGGGCCTCGTTCAAGTACACCGACGCCTTGTCCTTGTCGTCGCGGAATGAGGTGAGCAACGCCGCCATGTACTCGACCGAGTAGTTGGCCTTCAGCCACGCGTTCTGATAGCCAATCAAGCCGTAGCCGTAGGCGTGACCCTTGGGAAAGGCGTAGTCGGCGAAGGGTTCAATCTTGTTAAAGATCATCTCGCCGAGTTCGCGTCCGTAACCTTGGCGCTCGGCGCCGTCGACGAACTTTGACCGCTGAGCGCGAATCATTTCGCGGATCTTCTTTGAGCAGGCTTTACGCAAGTCATCGGCTTCGGTCATTGAGAACCCGGCGATCAACGTGGCCACGCGCATGATGTCCTCTTGGTAGATCATGAGGCCGTACGTCTCACTCAGCACCGCCGCTAAGTCGGGGTGGTCGTAACGAACTTCTTGACGGCCGTTTTTGCGGTCGGCGTAGTCGTTGTGCACGTTCTCACTCAGGGGACCGGGGCGATAGAGGGCGTTGAGGGCAGCGATGTCGTCGAAGCTCGTCGGCGCGAGGCGTCGCATGAGTTGGCGCATCTTGTCGCCCTCAAGCTGGAAGATGCCGATCGAGTTGCCGAGGCGCAGCATCTCAAAGACCTTGGGATCGTCGAGCGGCACATTGTCGATGTCGACGATGTTCCCGTGGCGACGGGTGATGTGCTCCAACGTTCGCTCGATGATGGCCAAATTACGCAGCCCGAGAAAGTCCATTTTCAAGAGACCGAGCTTCTCGATCCAGGTCGCCTCGTACTGCGTGACGATCGGCGCGTCACCCGAACCGGTCGGTCCGGACTTTCGCTGCACCGGCACGTAGTCGAGCATCGGATCCTTGGTGATGACGACGGCGGCGGCGTGAATGCCGTCCTGGCGGCGCTTGTCGACAAAGCCCATCGCCACGTCGACGGAGTGTTTCACTTCGGGGTCACTGTCGTAGAGAGCGCGTAGCTCGGCCGCTTCGACGAATCGACTTTCGTGGCCGGGGACGGGCGTGAAGCAGGCGGCCAGCGGAAGATCCTGACCCATCACGAGCGGCGGCATGGCCTTGGCGATTTTATCGCCGAGCTGGGGCGGGTAGCCCAGCACGCGCGCCGCGTCGCGCACGGCGGCGCGGGCTTTGATCGTGGAGAAGGTAACGATCTGAGCCACGTGGTCCGATCCGTAACGCTCCGCTGCGTAACGAATCATGTCGCCGCGGTAGCGCTCGTCGAAGTCCATGTCGATGTCGGGCATCTGACGGCGTCCAGGGTTGAGAAAGCGCTCGAAGATGAGTCCGTAGCGCAGGGGGTCCAGGTCCACGATGCGAAGGCAGTACGCAATGCAACACCCCGCCGAGGACCCGCGACCCGGTCCGACGCGAATGCCCTGCTCGCGGGCGTGGCGAATGAGGTCCCACACGACGAGGAAGTAGTCCGAGAATCCCATGTCGGCGATGACACCCAGTTCATTCTCGAGTCGTGCGCGCACTTCGTCGCTCAGGTTGTCGCCGTAGCGCTCCGCCGCGCCGCGGTAGGTCAGTTCACGGAGCAGTCGATTGGCCCCGTCCTTGTGGGTCGCTCCCTCGAACTCGGCGGGAATCGGGAACTCGGGCAGCGCGTCGTTGTCAAACTCGATGGTCACCGAAGCGCGCTCGGCAACCGCCAGCGTGTTGTCACACGCGTCAGGTATTTCTCGAAAGAGGTACCGCATCTCGGCCGCTGATTTGAGGTAGTGCTGGTCGGAGCTCAAACGAAAGCGGTTCGGATCGGCCATGAGTGAGCCCGTGCCGATGCAGAGCAGCGCGTCGTGCATCTCCACGTCGTCGTGATGGACGTAGTGCAAGTCGTTGGTGGCGAGCAGCGGCGCATTCAGTTGATGGGCGATGCGCAAGAGCCCGGGGTTCGTGCGGGCCTGTTCGGGCATGCCGTGGTCCTGCATCTCAATGAAGAAGTTCTCGCGACCAAAGATCGTCTGGAGTCGTCCCGCGAGTTCGAGCGCCTTGGCGTCGTCGTCCTGTAGGAGTGCTTGGAGGACAACGCCACCCAGACAGCCCGACGTCGCGACCAACCCGTCGTTGTAACGCTCGAGGAGTTCCCAGTCGAGTCGAGGTTTGTAGTAGTAGCCCTCCAGGAACGCGGCCGACGAGAGTTCTCGTAGGTTGCGGTAGCCCACGTTGGACGTGGCGAGCAGGGTGAGGTGGTGGTAGAGCTTCTGGCCGCCCTCGGTCTCGCCGCCGGTGTCGTCAATCTTTCCGCGACGCGGTGGTCGGTCGAAGCGCGAGTTCGCGGCCATGTAGGCCTCGATGCCGAGGATCGGCGTGATGTCGTGCTTGCGGCACGTCTCATAGAAATCGATGACGCCGTAGAGGTTGCCGTGGTCGGTGATGCCAATTGCCGTTTGGCCGTCGGCCTTGGCGGCGAGCACCATCTCTTCGACACGGGCTGCGCCGTCGAGCATCGAGTACTCGGTGTGATTATGGAGGTGGACGAAGCCCTCAGCCATATGCTGATGAACCCTTTCGAAGCAAGACGCATGCGCACAACGCGAACGCCTCGCACGTTAGTGAGTGCGTGTCACAGATCACGACATAGCTAGAGATAGGTGCCTGCTCGGGGTTCGCCCGCGCCGGGCGGCAGCGAGCGGTCGCGCATTTTCTCTAGTTGCGCGGCGGCGGCGGCCTGCTGAGCGAAGAGCGAGGCCTGAATCCCGTGGAAGAGGCCCTCGAGCCAGCCCACCAGCTGGGCCTGGGCAATTCGAAGTTCAGACTCGGTGGGCACCTCGGCGCTGAAGGGCAGCGCCATCTTCGAGAGCTCAGTGCCGAGGTCCGGCGAGAGTGCACCAGACAACTCCGCGATTGACGTCTCGTAGATCTCGCGCAGGCGGGCCCGGCCGGCTTCGTCCAAGGGTGCACTTCTCGCTTCGTCGAGGAGCGACTTCACCATTGAACCAATCCGCATGACCTTGGCCGGCTGGCTGATGTAATCCGAGTTTTCCTCTTCGCTCGTCGTCTCGGCCTCGCCGGGTGAGAGCACTTCGTCGGGGTTGACAGTCACGTTTTCGCTCTTTGGTTCTTGCACCCTTCCACTGTGCCAGACAAATGACCCACTTCGTGCATGTCCGGGGGGTCAAAGGACCTTCGACGGTAGAATGGGAGGGTGAGAGTATCGACCAGAGGCGACTACGCCAGCCGGGCCCTGTTGAGCCTCGCCCTGGGCACCGATCTCTCGATTCCGACGTCGGTCCGCGACCTCGCGAATCGAACGGGACTCCCCCAGCCCTACCTCGAGCAGATCCTGCTGAGCCTGAAGGGCGTCGGTCTGGTTCGCTCCAAACGCGGAGTCGGTGGTGGCTACGTGCTCGCTCGTTCGGCCGAACAGATCACCCTCGCCGAGATCGTCGCCGCCGTGGACGGACCAATCGTCGCGGGCGACTTCGGTGAACCCCACCAGGACGGCGCCTGCGACCACGAGGGCCAGTGCGTGCTGCTCGGCGTCTGGGCGGACGTGGGTAACCACATGCGTGAACATCTCTCGAGCTTCACGCTGGCCGACATGGTCTTGCAGGCTCGAGGCGGCCGACCGGTCAAGCGAACCCACAGTGCCTAGTCGCAATTCTTACTATTTTCAAAGGAAACCGGCCTTGAAGTACCAGGTAAGGCGTGGTAAATTAAGCAGACGTTCGTAGGAGAAATTACCGCCTACGGGCGAATTGACTTCGAATCAGGTAAGGAGATTCCAGTGATTACCACCCCCCGTCGATCTGCTGTGAATACCAACGACATGTTGGGACTTTTGATGCGCGATCTTGATCGCTACCCCATGCCCAACTACGACGAACAGGTGGAACTCGCCAAACGAGTGACCGCCGGCGACGAAGAGGCCAAGAAGCAGATGGTCGCAGCCAACCTGCGACTCGTCCTACACTGGGCCCGCCGCTACCAGGACCGCGGCGTCGAGATGATCGACCTCGTCCAAGAGGGGACCTTTGGACTGCTGCGCGCCGTTGAGAAGTTCGACTGGGAGCGCGGTTTCAAGTTCTCGACCTACGCCACCTGGTGGATTCGCCAAGCCCTGCAGCGCGCTGTCCAACAGCACGGTCGCACCATTCGCATTCCCCTGGAAGTCGGCGAGCAGTTGCAGCGCCTCGAAGCGACGACGGCTGAGTTGACGTCGATTTTTGGACGCAAGCCCACGGACGACGAACTGAGCGAAGCGACCGGCATGACCAAGGCCGAGCGCGACAATTTGCACGGCCTCGCCGGCGTTACGGCCAGCTTGGACCAGCCCGCCTCGTCAGACTCGGCGACCACGTTGGGTGACCTTGTCGCCCCGAGCCAGCATGACTGGGTTGGCGACATCGAGCAGACCATGATGGACGATCAGCTTCACGGTGCGCTCGACAAGTTGAACGACCTGCAACGTGAGGTCTTGACCTTGCGCTTTGGGTTGAATGGTGCCACTCCCCTGTCGCTGCAAGCAACCGCCACCAAGATGGATATCGGTGTGCGTCGCGTGCGTCGCGCTGAGGAAGAGGCACTGACACTTCTTCGTGAGGACACGGCCGTCTTGGCCGCTCGCGAAGTCGCCTAAAACGAAAGCGACGCCGGAACCAGCACCTTTAGATCCTCGGGGAGCGGCACGCTCGTCGTGAGCCACTCGTCAGTTCTCGGGTGCGCGAAGGACAACGTCGTTGAGTGAAGGAAGAATCGATCCTCCGCGAGACGCTTCTCGCGTCGGTGTCCGTAACGAGGATCATTCACCACGGGATGGCCAATCGTCGCCAAATGGACTCGTATTTGGTGCGTTCGGCCGGTATCGAGTTGAAGTCGGAGCATCGTCATAGGTTGGGGCTTGTCAATTCGACCAAGAACCTCGTACCCGGTGCGAGCGGGACGACCGTCGGCGCGCACCGCCATCATCGTGGGCGTGCGCGTCGAGCGCCCAATGGGCGCGTCAACCACGCCGCGCTCTTCGGCCACGTGACCCTCAACCATCCCGTAGTACGTGCGCTCCATCAGCCGTTCCGCGAGCTGCGTGCTCAGGTTTGAGAATCCCTCGGGCGTCTTGGCGACGACGAGCACGCCCGAGGTTCCTTTGTCCAGACGGTGCACGATGCCCGGACGCAGCGGATCACAGAGCCCCTCGGCGCTCAGTTCGCGCATCTGGGGATAGAGGGCGAGCAGTCCCGCCACGAGGGTCCCGTAGCGCTGACCGGCGCCGGGATGGACAACTTGGCCCGGCGCTTTGTTCACTACCGCAAAGTCGGGGTCGTCGAGCACGACGTCGACGTGCACCGTGGCGTCAGCCTCCACGTCGGCGCTCTCGGGCGCCGGTAACACCGCAACGAGGTGTTGACCCTCCAAAAGCGTCGTCGAGGCTTTGGTGATGACCTTGTCGTTGACGCTGACACCGCCGCTCGCAATGACCTCGCTCGCTTCGGACCTCGAGAGGCCCGTCAATAACGCCAGTACGCGGTCGACGCGAATCTCGTCGAGCGTGCCCGGCACGAGAAGGTCAAGCACCTCACCGTCGAAAGCGTCGTGGCGCGGGTCGTCACTCACGCGAGTAACTTTTCCCCCTGTATCGCGGCGACGAGCAGCGTGATGAAGCCCGCGGTGATCGCGACGTCCGCCAGATTGAACACGGGAAACGAACTCACGGCAATGAAGTCGGTGACCTGGTGCGGATGGGCCGACAGTCGGTCCACGACGTTCGCGACACCTCCGCCCAAGAGAATTCCAAACCCGACGGCCGGCACGCCGCGGTGGGCGTTCAGACCAACGATCAGCACGACGACCGCAATGGCAACCGTGACGATGGTCGTCACGAGCGGACCGGATTGATTGAACGAAAACGACACACCGGCGTTGTACGTAAGACGAAACCATATGGCGCCGCCAATGTGGACCGCGTGGTTCGCCAGTGCGTGACGGGCCCACGCTTTGGTGACGGCATCAATGGCCGTCACCGCGAGGGCGATCGCGATGACCGTGTAATTGAGTCGAAACGCTAAACGCTTGCGCGGCACGAGACACACATGAAGACCGGCAGCTGCGCCAGCAGTCGTGCCTTCGAGATCGGCTCGTAGCATTCGTCACAGCGCCCGTAGCTTCCGTCAGCAATACGCGACAACGCAACGTCGATTTCGTCGACCTTCAGTCGAAGCACCGACGCCAGGTCCTTCTTTTGGTCACGCTGGATGTCCGACGCGACACTCGAGCCGTCTTCGTCGTCGTACTCGAGGCGCTCACGGTCGACCAACATCTCGTCGGCCTCGGAATCCATGATTGCGATATCGACGTTGGTGGCAGCCCTGGTCTCGAGTAGCAGAACGCGAAGTTCCTCGAGGAACTCGGGGTCGTCGCCGTAGGGCTTGGAATGCATCTTTCGCTCGAGCGCCTCTTGGCGCTTGCGCTCTTCCGCGTCGCGGCGCTCCTGGCGCTTTAGTTCGTCCTGATTGCGCTTTTCAATCTCGCGAAGCTTGCGCAGCTTTTCGTTCTCAATCGCCTTGCGTTTGGCGTCGATCTCGCGCTGCTTCTTCGCTTCGATGGCGGCTTTCTCTCGGGCCTTGCGCTGTACTTCACGTTCCTTCAAGGCGACCTTGGCTCGAGCGTCGCGCTCCTTCTTGGCCTTCGCGGCCGACACGGCCTTGGCCTTGGTCGCCACTGCCTTCGCTTTGGCGGCGGCTTTGGACTTCGCCTCGCGCTCTTTTTGAAGCTTCAGTGCGGCGGCGGCCTTGGCGCGCAGGGCAACCGCCTTCTTCGCGGCGGCGGACTTCTGCGCGGCGCTCAGCGTCGTCACTTTCTTCACGGCCTTCTTTGCGGGGGCCTTCTGCGCGGTCGGCTTCTTGGCGGGAGCTTTCTTCGCCAGCGGCCTCTTTGGCGCGGAATTGTGCGCGGCCGCCCTCTTTGCGGGGGCCTTCTTTGCGGGGGCCCTCTTCGGAGCAACTTTCTTGGTGGGAGCGTGCTTCACGACCGTCTTCTTGGCGGCCACCTTCTTCGCGGGGGCCTTCTTTGTAGGTTTTACGGTGGACGGCATGTTCAACTCCTCGACATTGCACACAACAAGTGCGCGCCGACCCTACCAGTTTGCGATGAACCTACAGTCGATCGTCGCTTGAAGGCTGTTCGAAGTTGAGGACCTGAGCGGTGCTCTGTTGATCGAGGATCGGTGCCGGTGCCGGTGGCGGGGTCGCCAACGGTCGCGCCGGTTGCTCGTGCGCGGGAGGCGCGACGGCGCTCGGTGCTCGAACACCACCTACTTGGAGTGAACTATCGATCCATCGCGAGAACTCGGCTAAGGCGCCACTGAGACGCTTGCGCTCCGAGTCCAGTTGACGCGTCAGGGTCTCCACGTCCTCGCTCAGGCGCTGCTTGAGGCCATTGAGTCGATTGACCTCATCTTCGGCGCGACTGCGCGCTTCCGCGACGATCTCGCGAGCGCGCTCTTGGGCGCTCGTCGTCATCTCGCGGGCCTTGGACTCCGCTTCGGCCTGCGCCTGTTCAATGAACTGCTGGGCCATGACAATCATTGCGGTCACCTGTTCGGCGCCGCTCACGGTGACGTTTCGAACGGGGGCCGGAGCGGGGGCGGCCATCGGCGCCGCCGCCGCGGGGGCCGGCGCGGGGGCGCCCGCCGGACGAGCGTCGAGTTGGTTGATTCGCTCCCCCGCTTGGCGCAGTTGCTGGCGTTGTTGCTGGACCAGTTCCTTTAGTTGGTGCACCTCGCCCGAGAGCCGTTCGAGGAAGTCATCAACTTCGTCGACGTTGTACCCTCGAACGCCAATTTTGAAGGCGACCGTGTCAATGGCGTCGATCGCGGAGAACGACGATTCCGTACTATCCATGCAGCAACACTACTGCCGTACTTGCGCGCAACCATGTATTGACGCATTAGATGTAACGGTTGATGACCTCGAGAAGAATGAGCGCAACGAGCGCCGACAAGTCAATGCCGACGCCACCGAAGTTTGGACGCGGCAGGATGGCGCGAAGCGGTTGAAGGACAGGCTCGGTCAGACGCCGGAGTACTCGATTGGTCGTCGCGAGTGCCCCGTCGGACCTCGTCACGGGAATCCAGCTCAGGATGATGACCGCGAGGATTATGTAGATATAGATGGAGATCAGGTCATGGACAATGGTCATACGTCGCCGAGGTCGCGGTAGTTCGTCGCGCGCAATCGATCCTTTGCTTCGGGCCCCAGGTGCATTCCTTGGGGACTGATGAGATAGATGCTGTTGCCGAGAATCTCGATCTTCGCGTTGAGCGCGTACGCCGTGCCGGACGCGAAGTCAACGAGTCTGCGTCCGAGGTTTGGGTCAACGGAGAGAACGTTCAGCACGACCGCACGATTCGAGCGCAGGAGGTCCGTGATGCGACGCGACTCGTCGTAGGAACGTGGCACGAAGATCGCGACGTCGCGCTCTTGAGAGAACGAAGCGACACCGCGCGACGCGGCGCCGTTTTGCATCGGACGGATTCTCGGCGCCTGGCCCGACGAATCGAGCACCGAGATGGACGTCGTGCGCGACGGACCGCTCGTCGGTCGCATCGGCGTCGACGTGGTCGACGAGGTCGGGAACTGTCGCTCAGCGGTCGGAGGTGACCATTCCGCGTCGCTCTGGCTGGTTGCCTGTTCGCTAAAGGGGCGAGCCGGGGCGGCACCGGTCGAGCCGTATTCGCCGTATTCGTCTTCAATCAGGCCTAGGAATCCTAGGAACCCGCGCAACTTATCTTTCATCCACATCTCCTCGCGGTTCCGCCGCCTTCAGCCATGTTAGGTCAGGCGGCTCCGCGCTCGGCCCGCGCACCGAAGAGCGCGCGCCCGATTCGCACCTCGCTTGTTCCAAATTCACAAGCCACTTCCAGGTCGTCGCTCATGCCCATCGAGCGCTCCTCCAGTCCGAGATCGTCGGCTAACGCGCCCAGGGAGCGAAAGGCTCGACGCGCGCCCTCGGGGTCACTCGGTGCCACGGTCATGAGGCCGCGCACGTCAAGTTCCAGCGCACGTCCGCGCTCGACGAGGACGGCCACGTCGCCTTCGGCCGCGCCGTTGCGCTCTGGGGCCCCGGTGTAGTCGACCTGGACGTAGAGGCGCCTCGACGGCGCGTACGTGGCAATTCGTTCGAGTTCCTTCAGGCGCGACACACTACAAATGACATCGGCACACTCAACCACTCGCTTGACCTTGTTGGACTGCACCGCGCCGAGGTAGTACCACGTGATGGTCGCGTCGTCACTCTGCGTGCGCTTTTGACACAGTTCGTCGACGTAGTTCTCGCCGAGGTTCGTCAGGCCGTTCGCCACGGCGGCGCGCACCGCGTCGACACCGAACGTTTTGGTGACCGCGACGATGCGTACCGTTGTGAGGTCTCGGCCGGCGGAGGTAATTCGTGCGCGCACGGCCGCCAAGTTGTGTTCGACGCGCTGGACGAGTTCGGCGTTAGCGGAGGAAGCTGGGAAGGTCGTCATCGCCACCGACGTCGAAGAAGTCGTCATTGGTGGTACTCGTGAAGATGTCGCTGCGTGGACCTTCGGTCATCGCCGGCTCGGCGGTCGTCATCGCTGCGACCTTCGTCGGCGCATTGTGGTCGAAGCCCGCCGCGATCACCGTGACGCGCACCGCGTCACCAATCGACTCGTCAATGACACTGCCAAAGATGATGTTGGCGTCGGGGTGCGCGACCGAATGAATGATCTCGGCCGCTTGGGTCACCTCATTGAGCGTGACGTCGGGGCCACCCACGATGTTCATCAAGATGCCCCGGGCGCCGTCGATCGACGCCTCGAGCAACGGTGAGGTGATGGCCGCTCGTGCGGCGTTGACCGCTCGGCCCTCGCCCGTTGACGTTCCCACACCCATGATGGCGGTGCCGGCGTTGCGCATGATGGCGTTGACGTCGGCGAAGTCGGTGTTAATCAAGCCCGGAACCGTGATGAGGTCGGTCACGCCGCGCACCGCAGAGAGCAGTACATCGTCGGCGATCTTGAAGGCGTCGAGCATCGAAGTATCGGGCGCGGTCACCGAAAGCAGTCGGTCATTGGGGATGACAATGAGCGTGTCAACTTTGTCGCGAAGCGCTTGAATACCCTTCTCCGCCTGTGTCGCGCGTCGCTTGCCCTCAAAGGAGAAGGGGCGGGTCACGACGCCAATGGTCAGAATGCCGAGGCCGCGAGCAATCTCGGCCACGACGGGCGCGGCGCCGGTTCCGGTGCCGCCGCCTTCACCAGCGGTGATGAAGACCATGTCGGTCTCCATCAACGACTCTTCGATCTCGGCGCGATGATCCTCGGCCGCTTGGCGTCCAATCTCGGGGTCACTACCGGCGCCGAGCCCCTTGGTGAGCTCGCGACCAATGTCGAGCTTCAAATCGGCTTCGCTCATCAACAGAGCCTGGGCGTCCGTGTTGGCCGCGATGAATTCAATATTTCGCAGTCCCGAGGAGATCATGCGATTCACCGCGTTCACTCCGCCTCCACCGACGCCAATAACTTTGATCACGGCGTGGTAGTTGTTCTGATTGAGACTCATGAATTCCCCTTGGTTAACTCCTCCATTGTGTCGCACGGCCGACAAGGGCGCGGACATTGGTGAAGAAACGTCATCGAAGGCTAGTCAGACCACGGTTTTTGGTCAAATGGCCCGCTTTAGGACGGCGGCGGTCCGGTCACCGCCAATTCGTCGGGAACCGTCGCGTCAACCACGTCGCCGGGCGAGAGCGTCGTGTGGGCGATCACCGATGCAATCGCGACAAACTTCGCGTGCAACTGCGTCGCCGGGCCGAGAATGAATCGCACCGGCGTCGTCATCGTCAGTTCGACGCGACCGTGATCGTCTTCGGTGATGACCGACACCTGCGCGGCGAACGCCGGCGGCAGTTGACTCGCCACGTACGCGGCGGAGCGTCCCGCGTGTTCGAAGGGCCAGGTGCCATTGAGGGGATCGACGAAGCGCAACGTCGGTAGGTTCGCGTGCAGCGGCGCCGGTCCGAGGTCGCGTCCCTTGACGTCCACGTACTGCAGCACGTGCTTCGCACCGAACGCCACGGCCACGGCCGTGCCCTCTTTCACCGTCACGACCACCGTGTTCGGCCAGTGTTTGACGAGCGTCACGTGATCGATCCACATGAACTGCGCCAGGTTCTCCTTGATTGCCGTGCTGGACACGTCCATCATCGTTGGATGGCTCTCGAGGCCCGACGCCGCCATCACCAGGGCGAGCGACTCGTGGTGGACCCCGACGAAGGTGACGTGCTGCACTCGAAAGTACGACTGACGGAGCACCCATTCGCCCGCGACCGCCAGCGTCGCCAGCGTCAAGACCACGGCCAACGAGAACTTGACCAGTCCCCTCCCGCGCCGTCGAGGACGCTCAACGATGTTGGTCACCGTCTCGCGCCGCGGGGGCGCGACGTTCTTTGTGCGATCGCGCCTTCGCACCTTGGTGGCGTCCACGAAACTTCCGACGTCACGCTGGCGTCGGGTCACTCGACCGCCTCGAATCCGAGGAAGCGGTGCTCGCTCTTCAACAACACACCCGAACTGTCGAGGACCCTTTGACGCAGGGTCAGGAGCAGTTCGTAGACGTCGTTGGCCCGGCCGAAGGCGTCGGCGATAATGAAGTTGGCGTGCTTCTCACTGACCACCGCGGTGCCGATGCGAAGTCCCTTGCAGCCCGACGCTTCGATCAGGCGACCGGCGTAGTCGCCTTCGGGATTGCGAAAGGCACTGCCCGCGTTCGCACCACCGGGTTGATTGGCCCGTCGCCAGCGCACGATCTCACGAATCTGCTCCTGGGCCGCCTCATTGTCGCCCGAGGCGAGGTGCAGCGTCACCTTGGTCACGAGCTCGCCGCGCCCTAAGGCGCTCGCGCGATAGCGAAACGCCAGCTCGTCGTGGGTCCACGTTCGAGTACCGCCGCTCGACCACGCGACGAGTGAATGGACCGACGCGTCCATGTCGGAGCCGTGTCCGCCGGCGTTCATCGCGACGGCGCCGCCGAATGTCCCCGGGACGCCCACGGCCCACTCGAAACCAACGACACCCGACTTCGCGAGGCGCCGCGCCGCAATGGGCAGGTCCAGTCCGGCGCCCGCCTCAACAATGACCGTGTCGCCCTCGTCGCGCGTCGTTAACTCGAGGAACGCACCGTTGAGATGCACACCGAGCACCTCATGGGCACCGTCGGCCACGAGCAGGTTCGAGCCATTGCCGAGCACGAACATGTCAAGCCCGCAGTCGCGCATCAGGGGTCCGAGTTCTTCGAGGTCACCGACCGACGAAAGAGTCACCAAGGCACGCACCGTGCCACCGACTCGATAAGTGGTGCGAGCGCCGAAGGGGGCGTGTTGCGTGACTCGACCGGCCCCTCGTTCGATCAGTTCGTCGAGCGCGCTCACGTGGCGCCAATCAGTCGAGAAGCAATCGTCGCCACGTCGCCGGCCCCGAGTAACAGCACCACGTCGTGGTCGCCTCGCAGGTCCTCGAGGGCGTCGGGCACGTCATCGAGCGTGGCGCAGTACATGTGGTGAATGCCCGCCGCGCGCTCGCGAATCGCTCGCTCGATGACTTCGCCAGTGACACCCGTTGGATTCTCTTCACCGGCCCGGTAGATGTCGGTGACGATGACCGTCGCGACACCGTCAAAGGCTGCGGCGAACTCGTGGACGAGGTTGAGCGTTCGCGTCACGCGATGTGGCTGAAAGACGGCCATGATGCGCTCGTAGCCCGCGGCGTGGGTGGCGTTGACGATCGCCGTGATTTCGCCCGGCAGATGGGCGTAGCTCTCGTAGACATCGACACCCGCCCACGTGCCGAGGAGTTGGAACCGTCGCGGCGCCCCTTCGAAGCGCGAGAGCCCCGTTGTCACGTCATGAACCGAGAGCCCGAGCGTCAGTGCGAGGACCGCCACGACCGCGGCATCGGCGACGTTGTGCGCTCCCGTGACGTGCAGCGTCAGGGCCACGTCGACGTTCGGACCGCGCAACGTGAACGAACTCGAGTCTCGCCGCACGCGTACGTCGGTGACGTGCCACGTCGCGTCGTCGCCGGTGCCCACGTCAATGACGTCACGCTGAGCGCGTTCGGCGACTCGGCGCGCGCCATCATCGTCGCACCAGACCACGACCGGCCCGCTCGTGCGATCAACGAGCGCCGCGAAGGCGCCCTCGAGAACGTCGAGTGAGCCGTAGTGATCGAGATGGTCGGGCTCGACATTCAAAAGGCCCAGCGCGTAGGGGGCCACGTCAGCGAACGTTCCGTAACTCTCATCGAGTTCGACAATGAGGTCGTCGCTCCCCCAGTGTCCGTTCGCCCCAACGCCGAGCACCTCGGCGCCGAGGAGCCATCCGTCGTCGCGACCACTGGCGCTCAGCACCTGCACCAACATCGAGGTCGCAGTGGTCTTGCCGTGCGTACCGGTGAGGCCGAGGACACGTTGCGCAACGCCGAGTTCGCCAAAGAGCGCCGCGCGGTTCATCATGAGCGCCCCACGCGCCTGGGCCGCAACTAACTCGGGATTGTCGGGCGCGACGGCGGGCGACCACAACACCACGTCGGCGTCGGCGCCGTTGCGCGCGTCGTGCCCGACGTCGACGTCGACGCCGATCGCGCGTAGGCCCTCGAGGGTCGCTGAGTCCGCGGCGTCGCTGCCGCTCACGCGCGCGCCGCGCTCGACGAGGAGTCGGGCGACGCCGCTCATGCCCGCGCCGCCGACACCCACGATGTGCACCCGAGCGTCGCGGCGAACCGTCACGGCCATCCTCCGACGTCGCCGACGACCAACGCAATGGACGCCGCGGCGTCCTTTCGTCCGAGCGTGCCCGCGTTGTGGGCCATGGACGCCAGCGTGTCCGGCTCCATGACCGTCTCGAGGATGACCTCGAGTTTGGCTCCCGTGCACTCGTGGTCGAGCACGAGCTTCGCTCCCCCCGCTTCCACCACGACGAGGGCGTTCTTGGTCTGGTGGTCGCCCATGCGAGGGAGCGGGACGATGACAGAAGGAATGCTGAGCGTCGTGAGTTCGGCGAGCGTTGACGCGCCGGCGCGACAGATCGCCGCGTCGCACAAGGCCCAGAGTTGGGTCATGTCGGCGAACTCCAAGATCCGGTAATCAAGGCCGTGGGTGCTCGGGGCCTCGCGTTGGACCATCTCGAAGTCTCGTCGTCCGCTGACGTGGATCAACGTTCGATCGGTTCGATTCGACCACCGACGTGCGAGATCGAGCACGGCACGATTGACCGTCGTCGATCCGAGCGATCCGGTCATGACCACCACGACGCGGCGACTCTCCTCAATCGGCGGCACGGCGTTCGCTCGTGCCGCCTTTTGGGCCGCGGGGGTTCGCGCCACGGCGACGACGTCGGCGCGAAGCGGCGTGCCCGTGACCACGGCCTTCGGGTCCGACGATGGGAACGCGGTGCAGCGTGCCCGGGCGAAGCGTGCGAGCAGCCGCTGCGCGGCGCCGGGCTCGGCGTCAAGTTCAATGAGGACCAACGGACAGCGCCAGAGCACCGCGGCGAGCGAGGTGGCGAAGGAGGCGTACCCGCCGAGGGAGACGACGACCGACGGACGCCACCGTCGAACGTGCACTGTCGCGAGGGTCACGGCGCCCAGGAGTGCCGTGACCGCGCCCAGGTTGTCGAGGAGCGCCTCAGGGGCGAAGGATCGACGCACGCCTCGACCGGGCAGCAATGTCAGGGCGACGTCGCTGGAGGCGAGGAGGGTCGACTCCTGACCTCGGCGACTGCCGACGAAACGAAGATCCTTGGGAGCGACGCCGCGTCTGCGCAAGGCGTCGGCGACGGCCTGCATTGGGAACACGTGGCCTCCGGTCCCACCTCCGGTGATGACGATAGGCCCGGGCATCAGCGACCCGGTCGTCGCGTCGTCCTGCGCGAACGCTTCGGATGCGAGGTCGTGCGTTCGATCGTCTCGCGGAAACTGGTAATTCGGTGTTCGCGAATCGTTACATCACCACTATGACTCTTATCGTGCGCGATGTTGTAGAGGAGTCCGACGGCAAAGAGTTCTGTGATCAGCGCGGTTCCGCCGTACGAAAAGAAGGGCAGGGGGATTCCGGTGACGGCCCACCATCCCACGACCGAGGCAATGTTGATCAATGCCTCGACCGCAATCCACGTCGAAATACCGATGGCCATCAATCGATAGACCGAGTTGGTGCACTGCTGGGCAATGCGAATCGACGCGAACATGAACGCGATGAACAGTGCCAGCACGGCGAGCGTGCCAATGAGTCCCAACTCCTCACCGATAATCGTGAAGATGAAGTCGGTGTGGGGATTGGGCAGTAGGCCCCACTTCTCGCGACTGTGACCGAGGCCGAGTCCCGCGACGCCGCCGGCGCCCAAACCAATGCGACTCTGCGCCAGTTGGTAACCACTGCCGAGCAGATCGGCGTTGGGGTGCACGAAGGAGAAGAAGCGGCGCGCCGAATACGGCTTGGACGCCATGTAGGCAATAAACACCGTCGCGCCGAGGAGGCCAATTCGCGTCAGCATCCGACGTGACAGTCCGCCGACCGCGAGCATCGAGAAAGCGATGACGAGCACGACCGAAGATGTGCCAATGTCGGGTTCAATGACAATGAGCACGCACCCGAGGGTGACGGGCACCGTCCAAATCGCGAGCTGTCGCCAATGGCCGAGTTCATTGTGGTGTTGCTGGACGAGCCACGCAATGAAGATGACGGTGAAGAGCTTGAACAACTCCGAAGGTTGGAGATAGATGGCGTGGAGATTCAGCCACCGTTGACCACCGTTGCTGGTCACCCCCACGACGCGAACGGCGAGTAGCAGACCAAGGCCCAAGACCACGAGCCACGGCGCGCTCTTGACGAGTCGATCGAGGCGCACGCGAGCCGCGAGGTAGAGCGCGAAAAGACCGAAGCCGAGGTAGACAAGGTCGTGGATCATGATCGACCAAGCCGAACCACCGTTGGCCGTGGCCTGACCCTCGCTCGCCGAGGCCACCGCAATGGTGCCGAAGGTGACCAACAACGTGGTAATCAGCAACAGCATTCGCCCGCTGGCGACGCCTCGAGGCATGGGTTGCCACAGCGATCGGTCCCGGGTCACGGGTTCTGAGGTCGAAGCCCGCTTCGGCGCACGTTTCTTCGCCGACATCTTGCGGAGGTCCTTTTGTCGCAGGGCCATCGTCACACCACCTTGGCGATCTTCAAGAAGTCGCCGTAGAAAATGCCGAGACCGAGCATGGCGAGTAGACCGGCGAGAATCCAGAAACGAACGATGATGGTGAACTCGGGCCAGCCGCGGAACTCAAAGTGGTGGTGAAACGGCGCCATTCGAAAGACTCGGCGCCCGAAGATACGAAAGCTGATGACCTGCACGATGACCGATGCCGTCTCCACGACGAACAGTCCGCCAATGACCGGCAGGAGGAGATCTAAGTTCATCAAGAGGCACAGTGCCCCGAGGCCCGACCCGATGGCGAGTGCTCCGGTGTCACCCATAATGATTCGTGCGGGTGCGGCGTTCCACCAGAGGAAGCCGAGGCAGCCGCCCACGAGGCCCACCGCAACGAGACCGAGGTCGAGGGCGGCGTGCAAGTGGTAAATCGAGAAGTGACGGAACTGCCAGTACCCGATGATCGAGAGCACACCAAAACAGAACGTGCTGGAGCCGGCGGCCAGACCGTCGAGTCCGTCGGTCAAATTGACGGCGTTGGTCGTGGCGATGATCACAAATATCGCGAGCAGGACCCAACCGACCGCCGTCAGGTTCCACCCTGGCAGCGAGAACCGGGTGAACGAAAGGTTTGTGGACGTGTGGACCCAGTCGATGGCGAGCACCGCGAAGACGGCGGCGATGACGAGTTGGCCGGCGAACTTCGCTCGCTTGTTGAGTCCGAGGTTGCGAGCATTGCGGATGCTGAGGTAGTCGTCGAGAAAGCCAAGAAAGCCTGACGCCACCATCACCGAGAGTGCGAGGATGCCGCTGCGCGTGAACACGATCGATGTGCCCACGTGTCCCATTAAGTAACCAAGAACCCCGGCGACGACGATGATCACCCCGCCCATGGTGGGCGTGCCCGCCTTCAGGTGATGCGTTGAGGGCAGGTCCTCGTGAATCTGTTGGCCCAATGATCGTCGCGTCAAGAACCGAATCCACAGAGGGGTGAACAGCAACGCGAAGAGAAAGCCGACGCCCCCGGACTCCATCAGACTCAACACGATGCCCTCCGCAACAACTCCATTGCGACCACTCGATCGTCAAAGGAAAGAACGGTGTCACCAATGGTCTGGGTTGTCTCGTGGCCCTTACCGGCCACCACGACGACGTCACCTCGAGTAGCGACTGAGAGCGCGTCCTCAATGGCACGACGGCGATCGCTCTCTCGAGCGACCGACGCACCGTCAACCACGCCCGACATCACTTCATCGATAATGGCGTTCGGGTCCTCGGAGCGTGGATTATCCGACGTCACGATCGTCTCATCGGAGTAGGTCGACGCGACAAAGCCCATTTCGGGGCGCTTGGCACGGTCGCGATCGCCCCCGCAGCCAAAGACGGTGATGATTCGACCATTCGGCGTCAGCGCGCGAACGTCGACCAGGAGTCGGTGGAGCCCCTCGGGCGTATGAGCGTAGTCAACGATGACCGTCGTGTCGCCGTCGCGCAACACGTCGAACCGGCCCGGAACGGCGTGCACCACACTCATCGCCGTGGCGACCGATTCGTCGTCCACGCCGAGCACGCTCATGATCGCCATCGCGATCAGTGCGTTGTCGACGTTGTAGTCGCCCACGAGCATTGAGTTCACGAGATGTCCGCGCCAGAAGAACGTGGTGCCCGTGAGCGACGTCACCACGTCGGACGCGTCGCCACGTGACACCGAGGTCACGGGAAGCGCCGTCATCGCGGCCAAACGGACGCCGAAGGGATCGTCGGTCCAAATGACGGCGCGTTGCGAGTGTTCGGCCGAAAAAAGTTGCGACTTCACGATGAAGTACTCCTCCATCGTCCCGTGATAGTCAAGGTGCTCGTGACTGAGATTGGTGAACGCGGCGACGGTGAACTCGAGTCCCTCGATACGAAGTTGGTCAATCGCGTGACTCGAGACCTCCATGGCGACGAGCGAACGATGGATAGTGGGATCGAAGTTGTCGACCAGCGCGGCGAGCGTTCGAAAGAGCTCGGGACTCGCCGGCGTCGTACGCGCGTTCGTGAGTGTGCCGATGTTGGCGCCATTCCACGACAGCGCCCGCGCCAATGCACTGACGATCGTGGTGACGCTGGTCTTCCCGTTCGTGCCTGTCACCGCGACGAGTTGGGTCTTGGTCTCGGGGTGACCAACGACCGCGGCACTCGCGTGCGCGCAGAGGGCACGAAGTTGGCTCGCCGGTACGACGACCACTGGAGACCCGACCGCCACGTCCGCACTCGACACGACACAGACCGCTCCCCTGTTCACAGCGTCCTGGGCGAAGAGCGAACCGTTGGTGGCGCCGCCGGGAAGGGCGAAGAAAAGAGAGCCCGGCACGCATTCACGCGAGTCAATGTCGACGTGGCTGATCTCAAGGCGGCCCGTCGCCACGTCGAGAGTGAGATCGTCGAGGATGTCACCCAATTGCATCAGGTCACGTCCGAGGAGATTGAGGCGCCCGCACCATGCAGGGGCCGCTGGTTGGCTCCGTTGGACGGGATGTTGTAATGGTGCAACGCGTAGGACATGACCTCTTGGAAGATCGGTGCGGCGACCGCCCCTCCGAATATCGTCGTCTCGGGACGCTCTACGACCACGATCATCGACAGTACCGGATTGTTCGCCGGGGCGAAGCCGACAAAACTCGCGTTATAGTCCCCGACCAGGAGTTTGTCCTTGCCAGGGTAGGGCATGGTCGCGGTCCCGGTCTTACCCGCGACGCTGTAACCCGGGATGATGGCGTTCGTGCCAGTTCCGGCCAAGACGACCTGTTCGAGCATCTTGACCATCGTGGCGTCGACGCTCGGGGAGATTGCTTCGCGCTTAGCACTACGCGGTGTTGCCTTCACCGCACCGTTGGCGTAGACGTAGCCACGGACCAGTTTGGGTTCGATGAAGTACCCGCCATTGGCAATGGCGTTGTAGGCGTCGAGGACCTGAATTGCGGGCACCGCGTCAACCTGACCAATCGGGAGTGCCACCTGGTCGGCGGCGTGCCACTGTTCCGCGTTGACCAGCAGACCGGACGACTCGCCCGGGAAATTGACTGACGTCGATTGACCGAAACCGAGACGCTCGACCTGGGCCAGGAGTCCCGACGCGCCAACGCGCGTGCCGATCTCGTAGGTCCCGATATTCGAGGACTCCGCGAGGACCTGCGTGGCGGTGAGGTGTTCCAGCGGATGCTGTTCGGCGTCGTGGAAGAAGCGCCCGCCAACGGTGACCGAATTGGGCACCGTGATGACGGAGGACGGTGTGATGAGACCGGCCTGGAGCGCAGCGGAGAACGTGACCACCTTAAAGACCGAGCCCGGCTCGTAGGTCTGGGTGAAGGCCAGATTATTGATCGTTTGCTCGATCCCCGCCGCACCAACGCTCTTTCCCCACACCGGGATGGGGCCGAGCACGCCGGCGTGGGCCTTGGTGTTGGCGAGCGACGCATCGGCGAGGATCTCGCCCGTCTTCACGTCCATCACGACTGCGAGGCCTGAGACAGCGTCGGTTGCCGCGAGCTGGCGTGCGAGGTCACGTTCCGCGACGTACTGCAGGGAGGTGTCCAACGTCAGTTCAAGTCCCACGCCGGGTTTCGCCTTGCGGATCACTGTGGTGAAGGAACTCGGCAGACTGACGCCCGAGGAGGAGGCGAACTCGCGTGTCACACCGGTCTGACCCGACAGCACTTTCTGGTACTCGTATTCGAGTCCGGCCGAGCCGACGCCTGCGGCGTTGGTACCGCCGAGGACCGAAGTCGCAATGGGCCCGTTCGGGTACGTGCGCACCGAGGAGTTCTGGACCACGATGCCCGGAAAGACCATTGAGGAGACTTCGCGACCGGCGTTCAAGTTCAACTTGTCATTCAAGATGACGTACCCGTGCTTCTCGGTGAGGAGGTGGATCAGACGACTCACCGGCACCTGGACGAGCGGCGATAACGCCTGCGCTTCGCGAAAGGGGTGCGTGATCTGGAAGTCGTCGGCAATGACCAACGACGTGGGACGTGAGACCGCGAGAATCTGACCCCCGCGGTCGTAGATGCCCGCACGTAGTGCCGTCGTGGTGAGGTCGACTTTCACCTGGTCGGCCGAGATCGCGGCGTAGTGGGTGTGGTCGACCACCTGGATGAAGAAGAGACGTACGCCGAGCGCCACGAAGCCGAGCGCGAGGAGTGCTCGCAGCAGCAAAAGACGTCTCGGACCGCTCAACCGCTGGCGAGTGGGGTGGTGAAGGACTTGACTGCGCGCGTGAGTCGACGAGTAGTGGGTGCTCACCGAAGCGTCCTTGATGTCGCCGGTGCATAACCCAAGAACTTCGGAAGCGGCAGCAGCGCATCAAGCGACGTGGACGGGACTTGCGTCACCGATAGTGGATCAACCAAATGCAGGGCGCCGGCCTTGGTTGCAATCTGGCTGGGCGCCGACATGTCGGTAAGTGAGCCAACTTGCTCGGCGTAGGTCGACTGCGCCTGCAGGAGCTGGCTCTGAAGGGAGTGAAGTTGGACCTGTCGGTTCGCGACCACCATGCTCCCGGCCATGGAGAGAGCGAGCGCGAGTATCACGATGATCGACGACTTTCGCAGTGACGACGCTGCGCGCCATGACGTCGTGAGCGCACGTCGACGCGGTGCAACCGCGACGTGCGAAGGGCGACGACGGGTGTCGGGTCGAGTGGCCGGCTTGGCGGTTGTTCGTGGTCGACGCGTGTCGAGCCGACGCGGAATGCTGACGACGCTCATGACAGTTTGCGCGCGACGCGCAGTCGAGCCGATCGAGCCCTCGGGTTCAGAGCGATCTCTCCGGGCGTGGCGAGGCGAGCACTCGCCTTGAAGACGGCGACGCGCGGCACCGCGCCGCAGACACAACCGAGTTCGGGTGGACAGTGACATCCTCCCGTTTCGGCTTCGCGCAACGTCGACTTGACGACGCGGTCCTCGCCCGAGTGATAGGAGATGACCACGAGCACTCCCCCGGCGCTCAGGATGTCGAGTGCCGCGTCGAGGCCTTGGACCAGTTGGTCCTCCTCGGCGTTGACGACAATGCGCAGCGCCTGGAAAACTCTCGTCGCGACGTGACCACGGCGTCGCGCGGCCATCGGGACGGCCCGTTCAACGGCCTCCACCAGTTCGAAGGTGGTCTGGGGTTGACGTTCGAGGACAGACTTGGCGATCGAGCCCGCGAAGCGGCTCTCGCCGTTGTCGCGCAGTACGCGCACGAACTCGTGGAGATCGACGCGACTGAGATACTGCGCCGCAGTCTCACCGTGCGAAGGGTCCATGCGCATGTCGAGAGGGGCGTCGGCGCGGAAGGAGAAACCTCGCGTTGCGTCATCGAGCTGATGCGACGAGACTCCAAGGTCCATGAGCACGCCCACGACGGGCTCGAGTCCGATGAAATCTGTGTTGTCGGCCACCACGTCGCGCAGTTGGCCGAAGGTCGCGTCCACGATCTGGACACGACCTTCGAAGGGAGCGAGACGCATCCGTGAGGCGTCTCGGGCATCGGGGTCACGATCGATACCAAGGATTCGAAGATGTGGCGCCGCACTGAGCAGCGCGGCGGCGTGCCCGGCGCCACCCAACGTGGCGTCAATCACTACGCCAGCACTTTGGCTGACGAGCAGCTCGACGATTTCACTCTCGAGCACTGGTACGTGATAACTGTCCTGGGCCATCTGCAGCCTTTCAATCGTCAAAACGGGAGAGCAGGCGGAGGAGGATCCTCTACCCGTCTTGACGATTGCCAGGCTGCGCATGGTCCGCGGCCGATACTTCTGTTGCACTCCTTGCATTAGTCACTGCCCTGCTTAAAGAGCTCCTCAGCCGAGTTCACCTGCTCGGCGTAGATGGTGGGGTTCCACAGTTCAATGTGGTCGAGCGATCCAACAATCAGCACCTCGCCATTGAGTTGCCCGTACTCGCGGGTCGACGGCGGTAACGCGAAGCGGCCCTGCTTGTCGAATTCGACGTCCGAGGAGTTGGCCGCCCAGTAGCGAACTTGACGACGGTCGACCGAGTGACCACCGCGGCTTTGCTCGAGGCGCTCGTCGCTCTGTCGAGCGAACTCCCCCGGCGTCCATAAAGCAATGCATCCCTCCGTGCCGGGACTGAGGTGGCCCCCACGCTCAAATTCGGTACGGAATTTCGCGGGCAGGATGAGTCGACCTTTGGCGTCCAGCGAGTGCTGATACTGACCAACGAAACCAAGCATCGACTACCCTCCCCTGGGTTCACCACTTTTCCCCATCCGGTGACACATTACACCACTTACCCCCACCTGGACGCAAATCAGAACAATTCGGAGCCAATTTTGGACGCCAAACGTCGCCGCGACGCGACCGGACCGGAGGCCGGTCATCAGGGAGGAAAATTCAGAGTGCGAGTTCGATGGGGCGGTACGTCGATGGCGAGCTGGCGTCGCGTAGCGATTCGATTAGTCGCTGCGTGTCGTGGATGCCCAACGTAGCCATCGTGTGGTGATTGAGCTCGGCTTCGAGACCGTCGGGGACGACGCGCAAGTACGAAGGAATCGCGGCCGACCCGTGCGTCAGCAGTGCGCTTGAGAGGAACATGCCTTCGCGCACGCGCCACTGCGTCACACCGACGGCCTTGCGTCCGTCGACGAAGACTTCCCCCGGACCGGCACCCGCGAAACAGACGAGACGATAGGCCGGGTCGCCCTCGAGCGCTCCGCCGTGTATCGAGATCGCTCCCTCGACGAGCGGTGCCAGTGCCGCTTTCCACCAGGCGCCGGCACGTCGAGAACCGACGTGTACGTCGTCGGACCAGCGATCATCGGCGGCGGGAATCCACCAGTCGACCCAGAGATCGCCGGGTTGCAGGAGGACGAGTCCGCCACCTCCGCGACGTCGTCGCGTGGGCGTCGCGCCGAGTCGACCAGCTTCCAGGATGTCAAGGGACTGACTACTTCCGAGAACGAGGACCGGACGATCTACCTGAACGACCAGCATCAACGGCGACGTCTCAGACCGCAGTTCGTCGTAGTCGTGGAGCTCAGTAACCGATTCGTTCACGAGGCCCGTGGCAGGTACGGAGCCCACAACGGGTCGGGGTCGGGCAGGTGGCGCCACCGCCACCACGGACCATCGGGCACGCGTGGCTCGAAGTGCATCCGCCAACCAATCTCTTCGAGCAATCGGTCACCCTTTTGCATGTTGTGATGACGACAGGCCGCGACGACGTTCGTCCATTCGTGTCGCCCACCGCGACTGCGGGGCACGACGTGATCGATGGTGTCGGCATGCTCGAGGCAGTAGGCGCATCGATAACTGTCACGCAGCAGCAACGATCGACGCGTCAACGGTGGCGTGCGCACTTTCGACGGCAGTTTGACCATGTCGTGGAGACGAACGATCGCAGGAATCTCGACGACGACACTCGCCGAGCGGCAGACACTCGGATGCTCAGGCGTGACAATTGGTTCGGCGCGACCGGCGAGCATCAATACGACCGCGCGACGCTCGCTCACGAGTTGGAGCGGCTCGAAGGTGGCGTTCAGCAACAGGACGCGCGTCACGAGCTCTGCCCTTGAGGCTGACGCAGCGCCCACTTCGCCGCCTCCACCATCGACCGCGGCGTGAGCATCGCACCACTCGTCCCGTTCACCGTCACCATTCGAAAGTGCCAGTACGTGGGGTCGGGAAGCGGAAGAAACGGGGCGTGTAGTCCCCACTGAGCGCGCCGCAGGCGCCACCCCGCTCGCGCCAGAGGCACGAGCGCGCTCGGGTGTAGAAGAAGATAGCGACCGAGCCCTGGCGCCCACATTATGCTCACGACGCACCGGCCCACGCGACGAGGGCGGCGCCGAGCAATGGACCGTCACTGCCAAGACCGCTGCGTCGAATCTCGAGATGCTCCGAATAGGGCAACTGGGCCATGACGCGCGCTGACTTGTTGGCAACTTCGAAGAACTCGTCACCAAAGCCCAGCGCGACCGAACCCGCCACGTAGCAGCGATTGAAATCGAGAACCGATGCGAGTGTGCCAACAGCGCGACCGACCAGATTCGCCGTTCGCTCACGTGTTACCTGATTGGCCTGTTGCGCGGGCAGGCCCGTCATCTCTTCAATCGCCCATCCCGACGCCTCGGCCTCGAGACAGCCGAACGCTCCGCAGGAGCAGATCCGGCCGTTGGGCACGACATTGAGGTGACCAACGTGTCCCGCGTTGCCAGAATCACCGTTAAGCAGTCGTCGATCAATGACGAGGCCGCCACCGACACCCGTCGACACCACCATTGAGAGGTAGGACGAATCATCGCGCGCCGCACCAAAGGAACCCTCCGCCAAGGCGAGCGAACGGGCATCACCGTCGATGAAGACTTCGAGATCGAGCGCGTCACGAAGAGATTGACGAAGTGGGAAGCTACGCCACGAGGGAATGTTGAGTGGAGAGACTTCGGCGCCCCCGCAGGTCATCGGTCCCGCACAGCCGACGCCTACGACGGCGACGGGCTCCCCGACGAGCACGTCGCGCGCCATTTCAACAATCGCGGCAAAGAGGTCGTCGTGGTGCTCGTCATCAACAATGCGCTCACGACGCGACAGTGTTCCATCGGCGTAGACAATGGCGGCCTCAACCTTGGTCGCACCGATGTCGAGGGCCAAGCACGGGGGCGCGTTACGCGCTACCCCGGTGAACGTCATTCTCGAGTGCGGCGCTGACGCGACAACCAGTCGCGAAGCGAACTGGTCCGAGGACCATAGTTCGCGCGGGAGTCGTCACCTTGGCCAGAACGTGTGATGTCCTGCCACGATGCACGCCCCATAAGGCGAGCATTGCGCTCGATTACTACTGCGGAGATGAACATGAGGGCAACGCCGACAAGTCCGAGGAGAACTGAATTTGAGAAACAGAGAATGAGAATCAACAGTCCAACGACGAAGCCCGCAATTCCCCATCGAACGCGGCGCCCACCGTGGGAGTAGACGTTGGTCTCACGCACGTTCTTGGCGAAACGTGGATCTTGTTTTGAGAGCGACTCTTCGAGTTCGGCCAGGATTCGCTGTTCATGCTCTGAGAGGGGCATCGCGTCTCCTTCCGATCGATCCTTGACCCATAGTACTTACTCCCACATTGCGTTCGCACGTCACTTTTGACGAGATTGCCGCCCTAAATTGGGTTTCGTCCATAGGAGTCAATTGGTACCAGCGCCGCTTCGAGTCGCCATGATCTGCACCGGCAACATCTGTCGCTCCCCGATGGCCGAGGTCGTGTTCGCCCACATGGTCGACGCCGATCCATCGCTTCGTGGTCGCGTCGCCGTCACGAGCGCCGGCACCGCGAATTGGCACGTTGGCGCCGCGATGGATCCGCGGGCTCGCCAAGCGCTCGACCGAGCGGGCTATTCAAACGAGGGTACGCCCGCGGCGTTCGCTGACCGCACGTACCTGGACAGTCATGACATTGTCGTAGCGATGACACGTGAACACGCGAACGACATTCGACGTCGTCTCACAAACGAGTCAACCGAGGTCGTGCTCCTACGCAATCTGCTCGATCCGGGTCAGAACCTCGACGTCGCCGATCCCTATTACGGCGATGACGCGGAGTTCGACCAATGCCTCGAACTGATCAGAGAAGGGGGTCGGCGTTTGACATCGGAACTTCGTTCGCGACTGGATGCAAACTCGTCCGAAGCGTGACCTCTGGAAGGGTCAACGACAGGATGACGGCGAGCACACCGATTGGTACCGCGAAGCGGTAGATCACGTCAATGGTTCCCGAGATCGCGTGGAGGATCACGGACAGTTCGTTCGCCGGGAGACGTCTCAGGTTCTTCGGCGTCCAACGTGACGGTGCGAGCAACGGCACACCTATCGGGTTGTTCTTGAGCCCTGACGCGAGGTGGCGCGGCAACTCATTCACGTAGAGAGCACCGAAGATCGCGGTACCGAATGAGCCGCCGATGGAGCGAAAGAAGTTTGCGCCCGCGGTCGCCGCACCTAGATCTTCGTGACCGACCGCGTTCTGCACCGCGGTCACCAGAATCTGCATCACTAACCCGATGCCCGTGCCAAGAATAAACATGTACACGCCCAGAGTGAAGGAGGACGTCGTAGTGCTGATGGTGCCGATCAGCCCGAGACCAATCGTCATGACCGCCGTGCCCGCAATGGGGAACGGTCGGTAACGCCAGCCCTTCGAGACCAGTTGCCCCACGATGATCGATGCGCCGAATAACCCCACCATCATCGGTAAGAGTCGCAACCCTGACATCGTCGGCGACACCCCTCGCACGAGCTGGAAGTACACCGGCAGATACGTCAATGCGCCGAACATTGCAAAGCCGACCACGAAGCCAATGGCCGACGCCGACGTGAAGACACGATTCTTGAACAGGCGGGGCGCCAGGACTGGCTCGCTCGATCGACGTTCAGTCATCCAGAACGCCACACCCGACGCGAGGCCGATCACGAGCAGTCCGATTGACTTGAACGACCCCCACGCGAACGATGTGCCACCGAGGGAGGTAAAGAGGATGAGTGCAGACGCCGAGACCGTCAGCAAAATTATGCCGGCGTAGTCAATGACGTGGGCGACGCGAGCCCCGGCCGCCGGCAAGACCGCTGCCGTCACGATCAGCGCCGCGATTCCAAATGGCAGGTTGACGAAGAAGATCCATCGCCACGTCCAGTTGTCCACAATGAAGCCCCCGAGCAACGGTCCGAGCACCGTGGCGGCGCCGAAGGTCGCGCCGAAGAAACCGGCGTAGCGGCCTCGATCTCGAGGTGGCACGATGTCGGCAATGATCGCCTGCGCCCCGACCATGAGTCCACCGCCGCCGATCCCCTGCAGTGCGCGGAAGAGGATCAACTCCAGCATGCTGTGCGCGAGGCCGCACAGCATGCTGCCGATGAGAAAGAGGACGATGGCGGCTTGGAAGTAGACCTTTCGACCGTGGAGGTCGCCCAACTTGCCCCACAGCGGCGTGCTCACGGTCGACGACAGGAGGTACGCGACGACGACCCAACTCAGGTGGTTCGCTCCGTGCAGATCGCCGACGATGGTCGGCAGCGCGGTCGACACGATCGTGCTGTCGAGGGCCGCGAGCAACATGCCCAGCATCAGTGCGCCGAAGACGAAGTACAACTCTCTCTTGGGCATCGGGGTTGCGAGCTCAGTATCCATGTGTCCGTTCAACTCCAGGAGAGTGGCGATTGGTCAGCCGGTCGATTTTCCACCAACCTTAGTTGCGACATCCTTCGTTGAGCCGTTCCCGACATGCTCGGTAGTTTGTAAGCAAAGGGGAATCATGAAAACGCGACTGACTGAACTACTGAAGATCGAGCATCCCGTGATGCTCGCCGGCATGGGCGGCGTTGCGTACAGCGAACTGGTCGCCGCGGTGTCGAACGCCGGCGGTTACGGCTGCCTGGGCGCGTCGACAATGTCGAGCGAGCGCCTCGCGAAAGAGATTGCGGCGACCAAGGAACTCACGTCGAAGCCCTTTGGCGTTGACCTGCTCACCGCCTTCCCCGAAACGCTCAAACACAACGTTGAACTTCTCATCGAGGGTGGCGCCAGCACATTCGTCGCCGGACTCGGTGTACCCGGACACGTCATTGACTTGTGTCACGCTCACAACGTCCTCGTCATCTCGATGTGCGGGAAAGTTGAACACGCGAAGCGCGCGCTTGACGCGGGTTGTGACCTCGTCGTTGCGCAGGGGACCGAAGCCGGGGGACACACGGGCACGGTCGCCACACTCCCCCTCGTGCCACTCATCGTCGACGCGGTCGGTGACTCGATTCCGGTTGTCGCCGCCGGAGGGATCTTCGACGGTCGAGGTTTGGCCGCCGCACTCGCACTCGGCGCCGTAGGTGTCTGGATCGGGACTCGTTTCATTGCGACACCCGAGGCCCGCGCGATTCAGGGCTACCGAGAGACGATGCTCGAAACCCGCGAAGACGGCACCGTTGTCTCGCGCGCCTTCAGTGGAAAAACAATGCGCGTGCTGCGAAACGACACGACCGATCGTTACGAGGCCGACCCGACGCTGCTGAAGAAGTTCCCCGATCAACTTGGCGTGGCCTTCAGCGAAGGGACCTTTCACTTGGGCGGTGACGAAACGACCGAAGGCGTCGACCCAAAACGCGAAGGCTACCCAGCCGGTCAGGCCGTCGGCGCGATCACGTCGATCATCCCCGCCGGCGACATCGTGCGCTCAATCGTCGAACAGGCCGAACGGGTGATTGTCGCCATGAACGCGTGAACCGTGGCGAAGGGCAGTTTGAACCTGTGCAGACGGACATATTGTTTTTCCATGGTTGAACTTCAGAGCGACGTCGACGAGATCATCTCGGCGATCCGAGGGGCTGACCGACGCGCCACGGTAGCCAAGCGCACCGTCGCCGAGGTCCTGGTTGCGGCACGAGGTCACCTCACCGCCGACGAGATCACCCACGAAGTCCAGAAACGCCAACCCGACGTCAGTCCGTCCACCGTCTACCGAATCCTCGAAGAGTTCGAGACGTTACAAATAGTCGTTCACGCACACCTCGATCAACACGCCGCGGTGTACCACTTGGCCGGTGCGGTCCACGGTCACCTCACGTGCGAGCAGTGCGGCTCAACCTTTGAGATTCCCGCCGCCCATTTCGACATATTGAGCAAGGACTTGCAAAAGACGTTCGGTTTTCTATTGGATCGTCATCACGTGGCCGTGACGGGCACGTGTGCGTACTGCCAAGAACAACGTCGAGTCCACCAACAGACAACCGAAAAGTAAGGTCACCGACTCTTACCCTCGTCTTACGCTCGTCCGCCAATGCGCTCGGACACGGTCGGTAGTGTTTTGAGAGAAGCTCATGATAAAAATCGACCATTTGACCAAGCGCTACGGCAGCACGCTGGCGGTCAATGATCTCGACTTCGAGGTAAAGCCCGGCGTCGTCACCGGCTTCCTAGGCCCCAACGGTTCGGGCAAGTCCACGACAATGCGAATCATTCTCGGTCTCGACAATCCCACCTCGGGCCAAGCCACCATCAATGGTCAGCGCTACGCCGATCTGAAAGACCCCATGCGAGAAGTTGGCGCATTGCTGGACGCCAAGGCGGTGCATCCCGGTCGAACGGCGCGCAACCATCTTCGCGCCTTGGCGGCCTCCAACCAGATCAAGGGGTCGCGCGTCGATGAGGTCCTCGATGTCGTTGGCATCAGTTCCGTGGCCAACAAAAAGGTTGGTAACTACTCGCTGGGCATGAGTCAGCGCCTGGGCATCGCGGGGGCGCTCCTCGGTGACCCCGGCATCTTGTTGTTCGACGAACCAGTCAACGGACTCGACCCCGAGGGCATCAAGTGGATTCGTGAGTTCTTCCGCACGCTCGCCAACCAAGGACGCACCGTCTTCGTGAGTTCGCACCTCATGAGCGAGATGGCGGTGAGCGCAGACGCAATCATCGTCATTGGTCGCGGCAAGTTCATCACGTCGGGTTCGATCGACGATCTGACTAAGACTGCCAAGGGCACGGTGCTCGTTCGCGGGTCGGATCACGACAAACTCGCCTCCGTCATCGCATTCCATCACGGCGTCGTGCACGAGGCCAACGACAACGGCCTCATCATTGGCGACCTCACGTCCGACGAGGTGGGGCAAATCGCCTTTGACGCGGGCGTCACCGTCTACGAACTTGTTCCTCAACGCGCATCGCTCGAAGAGGTCTTCATGGACCTCACGGCCGACTCCGTCGAATACGGGTCCAAGAGCGCTGGCGCTGCCTGATGGCGAACGAATCAACCTTGATGGCATCGACGAATGCCGAGTGGATCAAATTCCGCACCGTGCGCTCGTCGGTCATGGGCATCGTCCTGACGTTCGTCCTGATCATCGGTCTCGGCGTCCTCGTCTCCAGCCTGGAGAGAAGTCACTGGAGCCAAGTCAGTACCCTTCGACAGGCAACGTTCGATCCCGTGTCGAGCAGCCTCGTCGGCATCCTCTTTGGCCAACTTGCGGTCGGCGTCATTGGTACCTTGTTCATCACGAGCGAGTACTCGTCAGGATCGATCCGGACCACGCTGACTGCGGTGCCCAATCGACTTCGCCTTGTCGCGAGCAAACTGCTCGTGCTCTTCGCGACGCTCCTGATAGTGGGCGAGGTCGTGTGCGTGGCGGCGTTTCTCATCGGTCAGAAGATCTACTTCGGCGTCGTCCCCACTGCCACCCTGGACAACGGCGCGGTACTGCGATCGGTCCTCCTCGCCGGCGTGTATCTCGCGCTTCTCGGGATACTTGGTTTCTCCTTTGGATTGATCTTTCGCCAGAGTGGCGCATGCATAAGCCTCTTCGTTACGTTGTTACTGGTCGTGCCCATCATTGGATTCTTCTTCCCTCAGAGTTGGCAGAACGACTTTCAGCGATTCGAACCGTCAACCCTTGGCGAATCGATGTTCTCACCTTCCGCGCCTTCAAACTCGTTCGGTGCCTGGACTGCGACCATCATTTTGACAGCCTTCGTCGGTGTGGTCCTCTTGATCGCGCTCGCGCTTTTCCAGCGTCGTGACGCGGGAGCCGTTGCGTAACACGGCTCTAGAGTGTCGAGATGGAACTCGGCGACGCTCTTCGAACGACCGGTTCAGTTCGCAACTTCACCTCAGCATTGGTCGCTGACGAGACGTTGTCGTCGATTCTCGAGGACGCTCGGTTCGCGCCGTCGGGCGGAAACCGTCAAGCGTGGCACGTGATCGTGGTGAAAGACGTCACACGGCGTCGAGCGTTACGAGACCTGTATCTCGACGCGTGGCACGACTACGTGGCCCACGTGCTCGCCGGGCTCGTCCCGTTCTCCCCGGTCGCCAGTGACGAGGATCGCGCACTGGCGGCCGGCCGCCGCGATGAAGCAATTGCCGTGTCGAAGCCCGACGGTTTCCCCGAGACGCTCGACGCCGTGCCGGTCATGCTCGTAATCTGCGCCGATCTTTCGGCGCTCGCCGCAACGGACCGCGACCTCGGTCGCTATCACATCACTGGCGGTGCTTCAATTTATCCCTTCGTGTGGAGCATCCTGCTCGCAGCACACGAGCGAGGACTCGGCGGCGTGATGACCACCATCGCTACGCGCAAGGAGAATGAAGTCCGAGCGTTGCTCTCAATGCCCGAGAACCAAGTCGTCGCCTCGATCGTGGCGCTCGGCTACCCGAAACAGCAAGTGACGAAGTTGCGGCGCAACGACGTTGCCGACTTCACGTCCGTTGACACCTTCGACGGACGTCCACTCACGTCAACGTGATCTAGGTGTTGAAGATTTCGCGCGTGTCTTCACCGAGCGCGCGCGGTCCCCGACGAACGTGAGGGCGTTGTCCGTTGACGACTAACGGTGTGCGCATCGTCGCGAGGTCGCCCGCCGGGCTCGACATCGTGTCGAGGAAGTCCCCCGCGGCGATCTGCTCCTGCGCGAAAGCACCGGCCACGTCAAGGATGGGCGCGTGGGGCACACCACTCGTCGACAACTGGCCGAGCCACTCGTTGGTCGTTTTCGAAAAAAAGATTCGATTGAGCTCAGTTTGTAGTTCGTCGCGCTGGAGCACTCGGCCGTCATTGGTCGACCACGTGCTCTGGCCCGTCAACGACTCGTCGTCGAGCACTCGAACAAGTTTCTCGTACTGCGCGTCGGTCCCGACCGCGAGAAGGATGAAGCCGTCGGACGTCGTCACCGGTCCGTACGGAGTGATGCTGGGGTGGTCGTTGCCGAGGCGCGACGGATTCTCACCCGTCGCGAGGTAGCCCTGCGCTTGATTCACCAACGCGCTCATCGCGGACTCGAGCATCGGAGCTTCAAAGTGACGGGCGGTCCCACCGCGTAGACGCGAAAAGAGACCGGTCAGCAGGCCAATGGCGCCGTAGAGACCGGTCACGACGTCGGCTATCGGCGCACCAACCTTGGTCGGTGGGCCATCGGCATCGCCGGTCACGCCCATGAGTCCTGATCGGGCCTGCGCCAAGAGGTCGAAGGACGGTTGGTCGGCGACCGGTCCCCCCACGGTGGCGGGCGTGATGCTCACCCAGACGCAGTCCGGATTCGCTGCCCGCAGTCGTTCAATGCCGAGCGATGCGAATTGGCTGGGCAGGTAGTTCTCTACGACGGCGTCAGCCAGGCGAACCAATTGGACGATTCGCTCGAAGTCGTCCGGATCGCGAAGGTCAGCGACCACGTTACGTCGATGACGATTCACGGCTAAGTAGTAGGTCGCGTCATCGCCGAATCGAGGTGGCGCGAGGGAACGAACCGGGTCGCCGGATGGAGCTTCGACCTTGATGACGTCGGCGCCGAGGTCTCCTGCGACCATCGCGCACAGCGGTCCAGCGAGGACCCGTGAAAGATCCAGAACGCGTACGCCTTCGAGTGGGAGTCCGGTGGCGACGTTTGTCGGGTCGATCGACCACTCCATCAGAGGACTTTGGAGAGGAAACTTTGGAGTCGAGGCGACGAAGGTGACGTGAGGACGACCTTCGGATCACCCGACTCTTCGATGACGCCCTGATCCAAGAAATAGACGGTGTCGGCCACTTCTTTGGCGAAGCCCATTTCGTGCGTCACGACGATCATGGTCATGCCACTGCGAGCCAGGTCCTTCATCACGTCGAGTACTTCCCCGACGAGTTCGGGGTCAAGTGCGGACGTCGGTTCATCGAAGAGCATCAACTTTGGCTCCATAGCGAGGGCGCGCGCAATCGCGACGCGTTGTTGCTGCCCGCCCGACAACTGCGTCGGATAGTTCTTCTCTTTACCCTGGAGGCCGACCCGTTCAAGCAACTCTCGCGCGGATTTATTGGCCTGCTTCTCGTCGATACCCTTTACCTTGACCGGTCCTACGGTGATGTTCTCCAGCACATTGAGGTTCTGGAAGAGATTGAACCGTTGAAAGACCATTCCTATCTGAGCGCGTTCGTTGCAGATACGTCGATCAGTGAGTTCATGGAGCTTGTCGCCGCGCAGTTCGTAGCCCACGAGTTCACCGTCGACGCGCAGTTCGCCGGCGTCATGCTTCTCCAAGTGGTTGATGCAGCGCAGGAACGTGCTCTTCCCCGAGCCGGAGGGACCGATCAAACACGTGACCTCGCCGCGTGCCACATTGACATTGATCCCCCTGAGAACCTCGACGTCGGCGTAGGACTTGCGCACGCCCATCGCCTCGACCATCAGTTCGCTCACGATGTCGTTCCGACTTGCACGCCGCGCTTGGTGCGATATTTGGACGCGATGCCGCGGAGGTCGTGGCGAATGCGTTGTATCGGCGTTGGTGGCGGCGTGCGCAGCGCACCTCGCGCGAAGAAACGCTCGAGATAGAACTGACCGATCGACAGAATCGTCGACACGATCAGGTACCACAAACTGGCGAGGATCAGCATCGGCATGATCTGGAACGTCTGGTTATAGATATTCGTGACCGCGCCAAGCAGATCGACCACTGCTATTGCGACGACCAGTGACGTGGTCTTCAACATTGAAATGACTTCGTTCCCCGTGGGCGGAATGATGACGCGCATCGCCTGCGGCAAGACGACGTTTCGTAGGGTCTGACTTCGCGTCATGCCCAGGGACGTCGCTGCCTCCGTCTGTCCTTCGTCAACCGCGATGAGTCCCGAGCGCACGATCTCGGAGAAGTAGGCACCCTCATTCAGCCCCAGCGCGGCGACGGCGGCGTTGAATGGGATGAAGACCGATATCGCGTGGAAGTGCACGAGGTAGATGTGGGTGAACGGGATTCCGATTGACAGATAGGGGTAGAGATCACCGATGAACCCCCAAAACAAGAGCTGCACGTACACCGGCGTCCCTCGGAAGGCCCAGGTATAGGACCAGGCGGCTCCTGAAAGCAATCGACTGTGCGAAAGGCGCATGATGGCCACCACGATGCCCAAGAAGATGCCGACGATCATCGCCAACACCGTGAGTTCGAGCGTCACGACGAGCCCCTTCAGAACTTGACCGTTCGTGAAGTAGTGGAAGACCTGATTCCAACCAAAGCGCCAGTGCTGTGCACTGCAGTGCCACGTCCCTTTAGCGAGGGTGCACGAGAGAGGGATCTTCGAAAAAATCGTGTGGACCAGCATGGCCACGAACAGCGCCAAGAGCGCCCAACCGACCCATCGACTTACGTGGCGAACGGGGACGACTTCGACTGACGTGTCCCCGTTCGTTTCCATGAAGTTAGTTTTTACTACGGCTTAGGAGATCGCTCCATTGAGCACGATTTTCGTTGAGGTCAGTGCACCTGCGCTGACACCCCACTTCTTCAAGATCGCCCCGTAGGTTCCATTCGCAATCAGAGTCTTGAGCGCTGCTTGCATCGCCACGGCGAGTTGCTTACCGTTGGAGGTCTTCGAGGTCGCAATGCCGTAGGGAGCAATTTCGATCGCTTGACCGGCCAACTTGAAGACGCCCTTGTTCTGAGACACGACGTAACCCGCCACCTGACTGTCAAGAAAGCCAAACGTGGCAGTGCCTGAAGAAACGGCCAAGTCGGCCTCGGTCTGGCTTGGATATGACAGCACCTTCAGTGTCTTAGACGATGAACAGGTCTTCGCGGTATTTTGCGCGTCCTTCTGTTCGGTCGTACCGGACTCCACCGCGACGGAGAAGCCACACAGGCTCTTGAGACCAGTGAACTTGGCCGTCGTCGAAACCTTGGCGTACATAGCCTCGCCGGCTTGGAAGTAGTCAACGAAGTTGACCTGCTTCTCACGACTCTTTTCGTCGGTGATCGATGAGTTGCCGACTTGGTACGTACCGGCACCGACGCCGAGGAGGATGCTGTCAAAGGTGACGTTGTGCTCCTTGACGGTGACGCCGAGCGTTGTGGCGATTGCGGACATCATGTCAACGTCGAAGCCGACCATGACGCCGTTCTTCATCGATTCGTCGGGCGCGTACGTGGCGTCGGTCGCAACCTGCAGGGTCTTTCCTTTGTACGTCGACGGGACGAGCTTCGCGTCCGCGGCGTTGTACTTGCCTCCAGTGGTGCTGGCTCCGGCGGTCAGGCTGGTGGCCAACAGCAAACTGGCGGCTCCGGCCACGACGAGAAACTGACGGATCCGTAAAGTGCGCTGCATGAAATCTCCCTGTTTTCCCCACGCCATGGTCGGCGTCTGGCTTCTATTGCTATCAGAAATATGGACACGGAAACTTGCAGTGCCCCGTAGCACGACTTAATGCTCGAGGACGAGTTCCGCGTCACTCGATGCTCGGCCAGTGGGAAGGTAGCGAAACACCACGATCGCCACGACTGCGGCGATGCCTCCACCGACGAGACACGCGCGGTGCAGGCCGTCCATGAAGGCAGCGGTGACTCTGTCGTCGAGGTGAACCTGCAACGCGGGTGCAAGGTGTTTTAGCGCTTGCTTCGCCGCTTGCATGGAGCTTTGCGCAACGCGAATCTGTGCGGCTGTGAGACCGTGACCGAGGAACGGCGTGAAGGCTCGGCGAATGTCGGGGCCAAAGAGCGAAGCGAACACGGAACCGATGATGGCGACGCCCATCGTTCCCCCGAGTTCACGAGTGGTCTCATTGCCGGCCGCTCCCCCACCAATCTGTTCGGGCACGAGCGTTTCCATCGTGGCCGCCACCGAGGGCGCGTTCACCAAGGAGAAGCCCACGGCGAGGACGAGCATCGATCCGACGATGGGCCCGACGTACGCGGCGGTTGAAGAGAGCGTTGACATCCAATACAGTGCCGCTGCAGTGAGGAGCAGGCCCATCGTGACGACGTAGCGAGTGCCGAGGCGCAGCGCGGCGAGGGCGCCCAGTGGCGTTGTCACCATCACGGCAAATGCGAAGGGCAGCGTGTGGACACCGGCCGAGAGCGCCGAGTAGCCCCGGACCAGTTGAAAGTACTGGGTCACGAGAAAAATGAACCCGAAGAGGCAGAAAAAGTTGGTGGCGATGGCCCCGGCGCCGGCCGCGAACGTCCGATTGTTGTACATCCGCACGTCGAGGAGCGGGCCGTCGTGACCGAGTTCGCGCTGGGCAAACCCGGCCAACAGCATCGTCGCGGTCCCAAAGAGCACCAGGGTGGGCGAAGAACGCCATCCCCACGATGGACCCTCAATGATGGCGAGCACCAGCGTCGTGATCCCCGAGGTGCCGAGGGCCAGACCGAGATAGTCCATTGGACGTCGCCGCGGCGCTCTCGACTCGGGCACGACCGATCCAATCGCGGCAACACCGACGAGCGCCAGGGGGACATTGACCAAGAAGATCGAGCCGTACCAGTAGTGCGTAATGAGCGCCCCACCGGCGATGGGTCCAAGTGCAATCGCGACGCCGGTCGTCGCGCCCCAGATGCCATAGGCCGTCGCCCGTTCGCGAGAATCTTCGAAGACCACCGTCAACGTCGAGAGCGTTGCGGGAAAGATGAAGGCGGCCGACGCGCCCATCAGGGCGCGAGCGGTGAGCAACGTCCCCACGTCGTGCGAGAACGCCGCAAAGAGCGAGAAGATCGCGAAGGCCACGAGTCCGCTTTGCATGACGAACTTGCGACCCCATCGGTCCGACAGACCGCCGCCCGCGAGGAGCAGTCCCGCGAACGGTAGCGAGTAGCCGTCGACAATCCATTGCAGCGAAGAGTTCGACGCGTGGAGGTCCCGTGAGAGGGTCGGGAGCGCGACGTTCACGATGGTGTTGTCAACAACCACCAGAAATACTGCGATACAGAGAACGAACAGCACTAACCATCGGCGTTCGCGAGGAAACGTCGGCACATACCCCCCAGAGTGGCTTCGTTTTATATTACTTATCCAGTGTCGATTCGGTGGTACCGAACAGGTTCGACCTTACCTAACGTCGCGTCCGCGACTGGGTATTACCGCGAACGTCGTCAACGAGCGAACGCGCTCTGGACGACTACGTCTGCGCGTTCGCGACCGCAAACTCCTTGAAGCCCGTCGGCCAGCGGCCCGGTCGACTGGGTCGAAGCAACATGTCAGTCATGTCGCGTCGAAGGTGTTCCTGACGCCAGACCAACTGTTCCTGTGCGGCACGCATGACGCGATCGCTGTCGCGGCATTCGGTGCGCCACGTGGGATCGGCGACGAGGTCGAAACACTTGAACGAACCGTCCGCGAACTGCACGTACCCGAGATCGTCACTCACCGACGCCGCCAAGTTCGCGAGCGAAAGAGATCGATCCTTCGGCCACGGTGTCGTAGCGCCTCGAATGAAGTACGTTCGAAAATCCCATTCGTAGTGCGCGGCACTTCGCCAAGGGACGTCCTCACCGCCCAGCAGCGCCGACAGAGAACGCCCGTCGCACTGGGCCGGTTCGTCGACGCCCATCACGTCAGCGAGAGTGGGAAGCAGATCGATGTTTTCGGTAAAGTCGCTCACCTCACGTCCGGCGTTCTGAGAATGTGGGTCGCGCCAGAGTCCGATCACGTGGTAACTCTGGGGAAAGAAACCTAACTTGTCCTTCAGCCCATGGTCGCCGAGTTGATCCCCGTGGTCCGCCGTAATCACGACGAGCGTGTCCTCCCACTCGCCTCGATCTTCGATGCAGCGCACCACCCTTTCCAACTGGGAGTCGACTTCACTGATCATCCCGTAGTACTGGGCGCGAAGGGCGCGCATCTGATCGGGGTCGGTCGGCGCGGCGCTCCCCTCAACGCTCAGAGCTGCGTCATGGACCCAGTGTCGATCTTCGTGTCCCACGGGCGAAATCGGCATCGCAATGTCGGCGGGGTCGTACATACGCGAAAACTCCCCCGCCGCCGCGTACGGCGGGTGCGGACGCAGGTAACTGAGGTGCGCAAACCATCCGCTGTCCTGTTTGTCGAGCCACTCC
>Ga0208586_1000013_pt1 | contig 65096 bp, 65 predicted proteins | sample NGESurshal072012_6_FD_184471 | JGI IMG/M metagenome (GOLD analysis project Ga0208586, IMG submission 184471) | Arctic peat soil microbial communities from Barrow, Alaska - NGEE Surface sample 53-3 shallow-072012 (SPAdes) | ecosystem: Environmental > Terrestrial > Soil > Wetlands > Peat ... | reverse complement strand
CTACCGCGAGGCGCCGTTGCGCAAGGGCGACCTGGCGATCTTCATTTCGCAATCCGGCGAAACCGCCGATACGCTGGCCGCGCTGCGTTATGCGAAATCCAACGGCGTGCACACGCTGTCGGTGGTCAACGTTCCGACCTCGACCATTGCGCGCGAGAGCGAGACCATGCTGCCGACGCTGGCCGGTCCCGAGATCGGCGTCGCCTCGACCAAGGCTTTCACCTGCCAGTTGATGGTGTTGGCCGCGATCGCGATCGCGGCGGGCAGGGCACGCGGCGAACTATCCGAGGTCGACGAGGCCAGGCTCGTGCATGGCCTGGTTGAAATTCCGCGGCTGATGGCGGCGGCGCTTGCCATCGAACCGCAGATCGAGAAACTCGCGCGCGACATCGCAAAGAGCCGCGACGTGCTTTACCTCGGCCGCGGCACCAGCTATCCGCTGGCGCTGGAGGGCGCGCTCAAGCTCAAGGAAATCTCCTACATCCACGCCGAGGGATATGCCGCCGGCGAACTCAAGCACGGGCCGATCGCGCTGATCGACGAGAACATGCCGGTCGTGGTGATCGCGCCGTTCGACCGGGTGTTCGAGAAGACCGTCTCCAACATGCAGGAAGTCGCGGCCCGCGGTGGCAACATCATCCTGATGACCGATGCCAAAGGGGCGGCGGAAGCTACGATCGACTCGCTGGTGACGATCGTGCTGCCGGATATGGCGGCGACCTTCACACCGATGGTCTATGCCATTCCGGTCCAGTTGCTGGCCTATCATACCGCCGTCGTGATGGGCACCGATGTCGACCAGCCCCGCAATCTCGCGAAATCTGTGACGGTGGAATAGGCCCGGCTGCCCGTCGATGCGCCACGGGGCCTTCAAAATTCTTCTATGACACTTAGCTGACATTGTATGATGGCGGCTTGGACCGACCTGGAACCGCAATGAATCGCGACGATCTGCCGCCGACCGTGCCCCCCGCCGAGCCCCCGCCGGACCCTCCGCGCGGCTTTATGGCCCGATTCCGCAATTATTTTCTGACCGGCCTGATCGTCGCCGGGCCGATCGCGATCACCTTCTATCTGACCTGGTGGTTCGTGACCTGGGTCGACGGCCTGGTGCGTCCGTTTGTGCCGATCGCCTATCGGCCGGAGACCTATCTGCCGTTCGGACTGCCGGGCTCCGGGCTCATCGTTGCCGTGATCGCGCTGACGCTGCTGGGCTTCCTCACCGCCAATTTGATCGGTCGGACCCTGGTCGATCTCGGCGAGAGACTGCTGGGGCGCATGCCGGTGGTGCGGGCGATCTATCGCGGCTTGAAGCAGGTTTTCGAAACCCTGTTCTCGGGGCAGGGATCGAGCTTTCGCCGCGTCGGCCTGGTCGAATTTCCTTCGCCGGGCATGTGGTCGATCGTGCTGATCTCGCAGGCGCCGAGCGTCGAGATCGCCAACAGCCTGCCCGGACAGGAGGAGCACATATCAGTGTTCCTGCCTTGCGCGCCGAACCCGACCACAGGTTTTTTCTTTTACGTGCCGAGGAGCAAGATCATCGAAGTCGACATGAGCGCCGAAGACGCCGCAACCCTGATCATGTCCGCGGGCGTGGTACAGCCCGGCTCCGATCCCCAGAAGAAGGTCGCCGCGCTGGCCGGGATGGCGAATGCCGCCCGGGTCGCGAATTCCGCCACGCTGCAGCCGGCGCCGGCGAAAGCGGAGTGATCGCTGGCCTACACGTTTGGAAATGACGGACACGCCCTCGATATGCTAGATTTGGCAGCATGAGCCCTGGAACAGAAAAATTGCTGGAGCGGGTGAAGTCCTGGCCGGAAGAGGATCAGGAAGAACTTGCCGAGGTCGCACGTGAAATTGAATCACGGCGTAGTGGCGTTTACCTTCTATCGGACCAGGAGCGAACGGCGGTGCGAGCGGGAATGGATGCCGCGCGCCGTGATGATTTTGCGTCCGAAGAGGAAATGAACGAGTTTTATCGCTTGCACTCGCGTGCATGAGGGTTCGCTTTACCCGCCTGGCGCAGCGCGACCTTTCGCAAATCCACGCTTATATCAGTCAGGACAGTCCGGATATCGCATCGCGGCTTGTCGCGCGTCTTATTGAACGTTCGAGAAAATTGGCCGACAACCCTTTCGAAGGGCGAGAAACGGACGAACCGAACGCGCGCGTCATCGTCGCTCCTCGTCTGCGTTATCTTATTTTCTACACGGTCACGGCAGACGAGATTCACATTACCCACATCCGGCATACGTCGCGCCGTCGTCCGGCCGGCTGGGATCGATGAGTTTATGTGGCTGCTCCGCGAGGTCTTCGAGTGGCCCGCTATCCCGCACCGATCAGCGGCAGCGCCTCGTCGCGTTCGAACAGATAGAGCAGGCAGCGCAGCGCTTCGCCGGGTGCGCCCTTGAGCCTGGGATTTTCCTTCATGATGCGCAGCGCCTCGTCGCGCGCCTGGGTGATGAGCTGGCCGTGGACCTCGGAGCGGGCGATGCGATAGCCGGGCAGGCCGCTCTGCCGGATGCCGAGCACGTCGCCTTCGCCGCGCAGCCGCAAGTCTTCTTCGGCGATACGGAAGCCGTCGGTGGTTTCCCGGATCACCTTGAGCCGCGCCGTGGACATCTCGTTCAGCGGTTCGCGGTAGAGCAGCAGACAGGTCGAGGCCTCGGAGCCGCGCCCGATCCGTCCCCGCAACTGATGCAATTGCGCGAGCCCGAAGCGTTCGGCATTTTCGATCACCATGATGGTTGCCGCGGGAACGTCGACGCCGACCTCGACCACGGTCGTGGCCACCAGCAGGCCGATCTCGTGGGCAGCGAACTGCGCCATCACCCGGTCTTTCTCGACGCCTTTCATCTGGCCATGCACCAGGCCAACGCGGGTCCCGAAGCGCTGTTGCAGGCTTTCGAACCGCTCGGTGGCGTTGGTCAAATGATCGATGCCCTCGGCTTCGGATTCCTCTACCAGCGGGCAGATCCAGTAGACCAGTTTGCCGGCCGCCAGTGCCCGGCCGACGGCGTCCATCACCTCGTTGAGGCGGCTGTTCGGTACCGTGCGGGTATCGATCGGCTGTCGTCCCGCCGGCTTTTCGCGCAATTCGGAGACGTCCATGTCGCCGAAATAGGTCAGCACCAGCGTGCGCGGGATCGGTGTAGCACTCAGCACCAGCACGTCGACCGCCTCACCCTTGGCGGTGAGCGCCAGGCGTTCGCGCACCCCGAAGCGATGCTGCTCGTCGACGACCGCGAGTGCCAGCGCCGGGAACACCACGTCGTCCTGGATCAGTGCGTGGGTGCCGACCAGGAAATCGATCTCGCCGGCGGCAAGCCGGGCGAGGAGATCGCGGCGCTCCCTGCCTTTCTCGCGGCCGGTCAGGATCGCGACCCGCAGGCCGGCGCGTTCGGCCAGCGGCGTGATGGTCTTGATGTGCTGGCGCGCCAGGATTTCAGTCGGCGCCATCAGTGCCGCCTGCCGACCCACCTCGGCAACGGCAGCAGCCGCGAGCAGCGCCACCACGGTCTTGCCCGAGCCGACATCGCCCTGCAGCAGCCGCAGCATGCGCACCGGCTGGCGCAGGTCCTCCGCTATGGCGGCGGAAGCCTCGCGCTGCGAAGATGTCAGCGCATAGGGCAGGGCGTCGATGATCTTGTTGCGTAGATGACCGTCGCCGGCATGACGGTCGCCCGCGGGACGTCGCAACTGCGCGCGCACCAGGGCCAGCGCCAGTTGGCCGGCCAGCAGTTCGTCAAAGGCAAGTCGCGACCAGTACGGACCATCGGGCAGGATGTCGGTCAACTCGACCGGTGCATGCAGGCGGTTCAGCGCCTGTGCGATCGGTGGAAAATGGCAGCGGCGCAGGATCTGCGGGCTGATCCACTCGGGCAGGTTTGGCAGCTTCTGCAGCGCCTGCGCCACCGCGCGGCGCAGGCTGCCGAGCGCCAGTCCCTCGGTCAAAGGATAGACCGGGTCGATGCCCGACAGTTTGGCAAAATTCGCCTGGTCGACGACGCGGTCGGGATGCACCATCTGCGGTATGCCGTCGAACATCTGCAGGGTGCCGGACACGTAGCGTTTTGAGCCGACCGGCAGCAGCTTTTCGACATAGCCGGGCTGGGCACGAAAATAGGTCAGCACGACGTCGCCGCTATCGTCGCTGGCGTAGACCAGGTATGGCGCGCGCGAACGTCCGCCTGGTGCCGGGCGATGCCGGTCCACCGTCACTTCCAGCGTCACCACCGTTCCCGGCACGGCATTGCGGATCTTGGGCCGTGCGCGGCGGTCGATCACGCTCGTCGGCAGATGCAGCAAGAGATCGACCAGCCGCGGCGTCTCATCGCGGCCGAGCAGATAGCGGAACAATTTGTCCTGCTTCGGCCCGACGCCGGCAAGGCTCGTGACCGGTGCAAAGAGCGGGTTGAGCAAAGCCGGGCGCATCGGGATACCTGGGACCGTTTCCAACCGTCATGCCCGGCTTTAGGCGCGGCATCCACGTCTTTTTTCGGATGGCTCGGGTTTGTTCTGCATTGCGTCGGGATCAGGTGCTGACATTCGTCGGTGCCGACGCTATATCAGCCTCGCCCGGCACGTCCGGGCATTTGGCGTTCGGATTGGAATTGCAATGACAGGATCGACACGATCGAGCGAGGGTCTGGATGACCGCCGCAAGCGGCTCTTGTTTCGCTGCTGGCATCGCGGCACCCGCGAGATGGACCTCATCCTCGGCCGGTTCGCGGACGCCGAGATCGCAAGCCTCACCGAACAGGAACTGGTTCAGCTCGAACGCCTGATCGAGGTGCCGGACCCCGACCTCTATGCCGCCTTGACCGGCGGAAGGCCGCTGGCGCCCGAATATGCCAACTCCGTTTTCCAGCGCGTCAAGGCCACACGAGCCGTGGATCACGGCGCATGAAGGCGCCGGCCCAATCGCCCGCACAGCGCCTCGGTGCCGGTCGCCCGCTGACCTTTGCCAATGTGGCCGAGGGTGCCGAGGGGCTCGTGGTCTCGGACCTCGCGCGCGCGGTCGCGGCGCGACCGAAGCCGTCGGCGGTCAGCCTCGCCGTGGTTTGCCGCGATGGCCCGCGCATGCAGCAACTGGCACGGGCGCTGGAATTCTTCGCACCCGATCTGCCGGTGATGCAGTTCCCGGCCTGGGACTGTCAGCCATACGACCGGGTGTCGCCGCATGGCGGCATCCTGGCGCAACGGCTGACCACGCTGGCACGGCTGGCGCGACTGGCGGGCAGCGACAAGCCCCTGATCGTGCTGACCACGGTCAACGCCATCGTGCAGCGGGTGCCGGCGCGAGAGATCATCGCCGCGCAGGCGCTGTCGGTGGCGCCCGGCCATGTCGTGCCGATGGATTCCATCGTGTCGTGGCTCGAGCATAACGGCTACAGCCGCTCCTCCACGGTGCGCGAGCCCGGCGAATACGCGGTTCGCGGCGGCATTCTCGATCTGTTTCCGGCGGGGCTCGAGCAGCCCGTGCGGTTCGATTTTTTCGGCGACTCGCTCGAATCGATCCGCAGTTTCGACGCCGAGACCCAGCGCACGCTGCTCGACATGCGCGCGCTCGACCTCGTTCCGATCTCGGAATTTCAACTCGTCACCGAGACCATCCGCCGCTTCCGGATGGGCTATGTCGCGGCGTTCGGCGCGCCCGAGCGGGACGATCCGCTCTACGAGGCCGTCAGCGAGGGCCGCCGCCATCCCGGCATGGAGCATTGGCTGCCGCTGTTCTGGGAAAGGATGGATACGCTGTTCGATTATCTCGGCAACGCGCCGATTGCGATCGAGCCGCAGAGCGAGGACGCCGCGCGCGAGCGCTTCAAGCAGATCTCGGATTATTACGAGGCGCGGCGCGAGGCGATGGAGCATCCGGGCGGCGGCGCGGTCTACAAGCCATTGCCACCGGATCGGCTCTATCTGACCGAGGACGAATGGACGGAACGGCTGGATCAGGCCGCGCTGGCTCGGCTGACGCCGTTTGCGGTTCCCGAGGGCAGCGACGGCGTGGTCGATGCCGGCGCGCGGCAGGGACGCAACTTCACGCCGGAGCGGGCCGATGGCTCCGTCAACGTGTTCGAAGCGGTGGTCGCGCATGTCGGTGTGTTGCAGGCCCAGCGCAAGAAGGTGGTGATCGCGCTATGGAGCGAAGGCTCGCGCGACCGCATGGGCAGCATGCTGCGGGATCACAGGCTGCTCAACCTGGCCAGCGTCAACACCTGGCGCACCGTGCAGGCGACGCCACGCAACGAGACCATGCTGGCCGTGGTCGGCATGGAGTCCGGCTTCGAGACCGACCAGGTCGCCGTCATCAGCGAGCAGGACATTCTCGGCGACCGGCTGGTGCGGCCGCGCCGGCCGAGCCGCAAGCTCGACAATTTCATCTCGGAGGTCACGAGCCTTGCCGCCGGCGATCTCGTGGTCCATGTCGAGCACGGCATCGGCCGCTTTGTCGGTTTGCAGACGCTCGACGTCGCCGGTGCGCCGCACGACTGTCTCGAGCTGCATTACGCCGCCGAAACCAAGCTGTTCCTGCCGGTCGAGAATATCGAGCTGCTGTCGCGCTATGGCTCCGATCACGCCCATGTCGAGCTCGACCGGCTTGGCGGCGGCGGCTGGCAGGCCCGCAAGGCCAGGCTGAAGAACCGGATCCGTGAAATCGCCGGCGAGCTGATCAAGATCGCCGCCGAACGGCATCTGCATGAGGCGCCGAAAATGCCGGTGCAGCCCCATGCCTATGACGAGTTCTGCGCGCGTTTCCCCTATGAGGAAACCGAGGACCAGCTCGGCGCGATCAATGCCACGCTGAAGGACCTCGAAAGCGGCCGGCCGATGGACCGGCTGATCTGCGGCGACGTCGGGTTCGGCAAGACCGAGGTGGCGCTGCGGGCGGCGTTCGCGACCGCGCTTGACGGCAGGCAGGTCGCCGTCGTGGTGCCGACGACGCTGCTCGCGCGTCAGCACAGCAGGAATTTCGCCGAACGGTTTCGCGGCTTTCCGGTCAATGTCGCGCAGGCCTCGCGTCTGATCGCGCCGAAACAGCTGACGCAGGTGAAAAAGGACCTCGCCGACGGCAATGTCGACATCGTGGTCGGCACCCACGCGTTGCTCGGCAAATCGATCAAGTTCAGGGATCTCGGGCTCCTGATCGTCGACGAGGAGCAGCATTTCGGCGTCAGCCACAAGGAACGGCTGAAGCAGCTGCGCGCGCAGGTGCACGTGCTGACGCTGAGCGCGACGCCGATCCCGCGCACCCTGCAGCTGGCACTGACCGGAGTGCGCGACCTCTCCATCATCGCCTCACCCCCGGTCGATCGGCTGGCGGTCCGCACCTTCGTCGCGCCACACGATCCGCTGATGATCCGCGAGGCGCTGTTGCGCGAACGCTATCGCGGCGGACAGGCGTTCTACGTGGTGCCGCGGATCGAGGATCTCGCGGGCGTGAAGGACTTTCTCGACAAGAGCGTGCCGGAGACGAAGGTTGCGATCGCGCATGGACAAATGCCGCCGACGATGATCGAGGACATCATGTCGGCATTCTATGACGGCAAATACGATATCCTGCTCTCCACCACGATCATCGAGTCGGGCCTCGACATTCCCACCGCCAACACGCTGATCGTGCATCGCGCCGACATGTTCGGGCTGGCCCAACTCTACCAGTTGCGCGGCCGGGTCGGCCGTTCGAAGCTGCGCGCCTATGCGCTGTTCACGCTGCCGGCGCAGCTGAAGATCACGGCTCAGGCCGAGCGCCGGCTGAAGGTGCTGCAATCGCTGGAAACGCTCGGCGCCGGATTCCAGCTCGCCTCGCACGATCTCGATATCCGCGGCGCCGGCAATCTGCTTGGCGAGGAGCAGTCGGGGCATATCAAGGAAGTCGGGTTCGAGCTGTACCAATCGATGCTCGAGGAGGCGATCCTCAATCTCAAGGCCGGGGTGGTCGAACCCGCCGCGGATCGCTGGTCGCCGCAGATCACGGTCGGCATGCCCGTGCTGATCCCGGAGGACTACGTCGCCGACCTCGCGGTGCGGCTGTCGCTGTACCGGCGGCTCGCCGATCTCGACACCGACGAGGAAATCGACAATTTCGCCGCCGAGCTGCGCGACCGCTTCGGCGTATTGCCGGACGAGGTGCGGTATCTGTTCAAGATCGCCGCGATCAAGGGCTATTGCCGCCGCGCCAATATCGAGAAGGTCGACGCCGGGCCGAAAGGCGCCGTCATCGTCTTCCGCGACAACAAGTTCGCGCAGCCGGACCGGCTGGTCTATTTCATCCGCCAGCACGGCCAGGCGGCGAGGGTGCGGCCGGATATGAAGGTGGTGTTCTTCCGGGAGTGGGAGACGCCGGAGCAGCGTCTGACCGGCACCACCGAAATCCTGCGCCAGCTCGCCAATCTCGCCGAAGACCGCAAGGCGGCGTAGCCAATCCAATCCAGGCCTGTCATTCCGGGGCGCGCCTCTTGGCGCGAGCCCGGAATCCATACTCCCGATGGTGGTTATGGATTCCGGGCTCGACGCTTGCGCGTCGCCCCGGAATGACGAAGGCCGGATTGCTCCGTCGCAAGCGCTCCTCGCAACGACAATAACAAGCGTTAATGCAATGGCGGGTTCAGGACGCGGCGCGGCGGATTTGCTCGTACAGCCGCGCGAGCAGGGATTTTGCCGAGTCCGACGGCTGCATCGACGCAACCGTCACGACGGGCTCCGTGCGCAGGTCGCCTTGGCCGTGGCTGGTGTGACGCATCACGCTGGAGAGCCGCCGCGCGATCATGTGGGCGGTACGCAGATCGGCATCGGCAAATACCACGACCACGGATCCATCGTCGCGGACCACCCCGAAATCCATCCGCCGCATCAGGCGGCTCAGAATTCGTCCGCCGTCGAGCTGCGCGCGCGGATGATCCGGGTCGAAGGCAAAGCGGGCGACCGACAATCCACAGCCTCGCGACTGGGTCTGGTAGATCGCGGTGGCGAAATCCCGATCGAATGCCGCCGGCGTGAGCAGGCCGGTGCCGGGATCGAGCAGTCCGCCGGCATCGATCGAACGGAGCGTGCGGCTCAACTGGGTCTCGAATGCGTGCTGACGGATCAGCGGCGAGGCGTTGGCGGCGATATGCGAGGGAGACCCCGATATGATTTCAAGGTTGGGCAGCCCGTAATCCGGAGCCAATTCATCCGACGTCACCACCACCGGCAGATTGCGAAATCGGGCATCTTCGGCGAGCACCGTGAGGAAGGCATCCATCACCCGCGGGCTGAAACCTTCGCCAAGCACGATACCGTTGAGGTCGCGAACATTGAGATGTTTTGCCGCAGCCTCGATGCTGAGCGCCCCGACGATCCCCATTCGCTCGCCGAGCGATACCGAAAGCGCGGGGTAGGCCGCGCCGCGGCCGATCAGCAGCACGGTGGCGTCGCGAAGCGGGTTGGTATCCGATCGCGCCCCCGGCTGATCTTCAAGCCGTCGCATCACGGTGGCATGCAGGCTCCTGACCCGCAGCGCCGCGCTCAAGCGTGCCGCCAGGCGGTCGAACCGGCCGCCGCTTGAGGAAAATGGCATGGCGTTTTCGGGCAGCATTGTCGTCGGGTCGACGGCGATCAGCGGCAGATAGGGCTGGCGGGCCGCAACCTGTTCGGCCAGCGCCGCGAACGCAGGTTCGACGGCCCCGGACATCTCGACCAGGACCGCGCCAGGCTGCAACCGCGCCACCGCGCGCGCCGCGTCGTGCCAGGCGGTGTCGATGATCGGAAAGAACTTCGCATCCTCGAGCGCCGCCGCAAACGGCGGCCGCCCGGCGGTCGATACGACGATGATCGGGCCTTGCTGGGACATCTGGGAAGGGACCAACGCGATCGATTGAATCGCCGGATCCTAGTTTGGGTGCCTTAATGCGGCGTCAACGCAATCATTTAGTCGCCCTAATTGGCGTTGGTCCGATCGCGAAACGCTTCGACCATCAATGGGTTAAGCCCCAGTTCGGCGAGCGCGCCGCGGGCGCGGGCGTTGTCCTGGGCGCGGCCTGCGAGGCGGTGCCCGCTCAGCCGGTCCGGCAACGCCGTCAACAGCGCGCCCTGTCCCAATCGCTGGGTCCATTGCTGCAGGTCCTGCGACAGAAACCGGTATCCGCCGACGGCCATGATACCGGGGGGTGGGGCGGTGATGCAGATCGCGCCGGTCGAACGGTCGAGCCGCGCCGCGTAGTCGGTGTCGACGTAATCGCGCGGCGGCAGCGCCCCCAGCGGATCGCCGGCCAGCGGCGCCGGCGCATAGGCCGCAACGGTCACCATCGGTCCGCGCAAGGCCAGCGTGCCGCGCGGGGTAATCAGGGTTTCCCCTGCGATCGACGATCCCGCGACGTCACGGGGGGCCCCATGCGGTCCCGGCAGGATGGCCGCCGGCGTGCCGTCCGCCGTGCGGCGGGCACCGAACAGCCCGGCTTCGCCGAACAGGTAGACGTCGGTGAGCGTGGTCTGCGGGACGGTCCAGGGCGCACTGGATGCGATCTGTTCCGGGGCACGCCAGAGGCCGATTACCCGGCGCAGCGTCGGCAGGCGCGCCGCCATCTCGATCTCGGCCAGCCGCATCGCCAGCGGTGCCGGTGCCACCAGCGTATCGCAGCCATCGTCGTTGATCTGCTGCTCGAGTACTTCGCTGTCGAACGGATGATGCAGCGCCAGCGTTCCGCCCGCCAGCAGCCAGACTACCAGGGATGAGGCAAGGCCAGCGAACGAGGAGGGCCCAAACGCCGACAGGATGGTGGTGCCGAGCGGCAAGGCGCTTTCGAGAAAAACCGCAAGCCCGCCGGCGACCAGGCTCAGATGGCTGCGCGGCACCGCACGAAAACCCTCGGCAGTGACGTCGAAGGATATCATCGCCGCCCTGCGGCCATCCTGGGTCACGGCCCGCGTGGTCGTGGATGGGCTGGCGATCGCCTGGTCGAGCGAGGCCATGCCGTCGGGCAGGTCGCTGCCGAAGCCGCAGACATGACGAACCGAAAAGGCCTCGACCGCCGCGTTCATGGCGAGGTCGGCGTGATCGACGCCGTCGATTTTGCTCGCGGTCACGATGGCCCGGGCGCCGGTGCGGCTCAGTGCCACCGTCAATTCCGCCTGCCGCCAGAGCAGCGGCACCAGCGCGACAATCAATCCCGCGCGATGCGCCGCGAGCACCGTCAGCATGAAATCCACGGTGTTGGGCAATTGCACCGCGACGACGGAATTCGCCGGCAGCCCGGCTTCGATGAAATGCGCCGCCAGCGCCGAAATCGCCCGGTCGGCCTGGGCGAAGGTCAGACGCTTCGGAGCCTGCCCGGTCAGGCGCGACTTGTTCAGCGGATCGAGCAACGCCAGCGCGTCTGGCTGCCGCGCCAGGACCCGTCGAAACAGTCCGTCGAGCGTCGGTGAAGGGTTGGTCTGGATCACGGGATCACTTTGGTTGCGGGGCCGGCTTTTTTTGCCACCAGGTTTCCGGGAGATACCCCGTCAACGCCGTGGCCGTTGGCCGTTCTATCCGATTCCAGCGCGCGATCCATTGCTCCCTGACGTTAAACAGGGGGATAGCGTAGCAGCCCGACATCAGGGCGCGGTCCAGCGCGCGGACCGCCGAGACGAAGGCGGGACGCTCGCGCGCCGCCAGCACGGCCCCGATCGTGGCATCGATCGCGGGATCCTTTGCCCCCATGTAGTTCCGCGTGCCCTGATCGTCGGCCGCAGCACTTCCCCAGTAGAACCACTGCTCGTTTCCGGGCGACAATGACTGGTCCCAGCGGTTCGGGATCATGTCGAAATCATAGCCGAGTCGCCGTTGATCGAACTGGACGGGGTCGACCGAACGCACCGTCGCCTCGATGCCCGCGCGCTTCAGATCGCGCAAATAGGCCAGCGCGATCCGCTCCTGGTCGCGCGTCGTCACCAGGATTTCGAAGCTGAGGGGCGTCCTGGTCGCGCGCTGCCGCAACACGGTGTCATCGAGATCGTAACCGGCGGCGGACAACAGCGTCAGCGCACGGCGCAGCGTCGTGCGATCGCGGCCCGAACCGTCGCTGACCGGCAGGCGGTAGCTGCCGTCGAGAATATCCGGCGCCAGATGCGCGGCGAACGGTTTCAGAAGCTCCTGCTCGCGCGGGTCCGCCGGGCGGCCATAGGCCGATAATTCGGACCCGGCGAAGAAGCTTGGCGAGCGTGCATAGTATCCGAAAAAGTAATTGCGGTTGACCCATTCAAAATCGAACAGCAGCGTCAACGCCTGCCGCACGCGGATATCGGAAAACACCGGCCGTCTGGTGTTGAACACGAGGAATTCCGACGGCTGCGGCATCCCGGGCCTGACGGTGTCGCGGATCACCTCGCCATCGCGGGCGGCCGGAAAATCATATCCATCGTGCCAGCGCAGCGGTTCGGTCTCGACGCGAAAATCGTACAGGCCGCGCCTGAAGGCTTCGAACAGGCCGTTCGCCTCGCGATAGTAGTCGAGCCTGATCTCGTCGAAATTCCAGAATCCGCGGTTGATTGGCAGGTCGCGGCCCCAATAGTCGGGATTGCGTGTGAATGTGACGCTCGCACCGGGTCTGACGGCGGTGACGCGATAGGGACCGGAACCGATCGGCGGCGTCATCGAGGTTTCCTCGAAACGCGCGACGTCGGTGGCGTGCCGGGGCAGGATCGGCATCAGACCGAGGATCAGCGGCAGTTCACGGTCGCCGACGCCGCCAAAATCGAACCGCACCGTGCGTGGGTCGAGCGCCTCGGCCTTCACCACCTTGGAATAGTACTGGCGATGGTTGGGGCGGCCATGGTCGCGCAGCAACGCGAAGGAAAACAGCACGTCGTCGGCGAGCACCGGTTGCCCGTCGGAGAAACGCGCCAGCGGGTTGAGACGAAAGGTGACGTAGCTCCTGGCGCTGTCGGTCTCGACGCTGCTGGCCAACAGGCCGTACAACGTGAAGGGCTCGTCATTGCCCCGCGTCATCAGGCTTTCCAGCACATAGCCCCGTTCGAACCCGTACCCCCTGACCTGCTGCACGGCGACGCCATTGAGAATCAGGGGGTTGAGGCTGTCGAAGCTGCCGAGCAGGCCCTGCACCAGCCGGCCGCCTTTCGGCGCGTCGGGATTGGCGTAAGGCATATGGGTAAAATCGGCCGGCAGCGCTGGCGCACCGTGCATCGCGATGGCGTAGCTTTCCACCGCCTGCGCCCGAGCGGTTGTCGCAGTCAAAAACAGCCCGAAAGCAAGCACGCCACGGAACACGGTACGGAAGCCAACATGTTCCGAAACGCGCAATGACACACGCCGATGTGATTCGATGATGCTCACTTGGCGAGCTTTATCATAGCCGCCGGTTTCCGGTGCCTCGGTGCCCCAAAGGTCTATGCCAAAGAGGCCTGTCGCCATTGATCTTTTCGCCCGCCGCTGTATGAAGGCTTGCAATTGACCGAGACCGCCGGGCCTGTCACGTATCCGCCTCATTTGGCAAGGACACAGCCGCCCGAGTGGCCGGCTGTCGGTGCCTGAAGCGGTTCGGGCGCTCCCGTTCAGAAAGGGTTTTCCGCGATGAATTTCCGTATCTTGGCCGCGCCGGTGAGGCCGCGTGTGCGGGTTTTCGCGCTGTTCGCGGCGACCGCACTGGCCGCTTCGTTTTTTGTTCTCGATGCACAGGCCCAGCAGCCGCCGGCAGCCGCACCGCATGCCAAGCCCAAGGCGGCCCCCAAAGCAGCACCTGCACCCGCGGCCCAGCCAGCGCCGCCGGCGGCAGGAGCGCCGGCAGTGGGCGCACCCGCCGCAGGCGCTCAGCCCCCGGAGCAGGTGCAGCTGATCTACGCTCCCTGGACCAAATTCTGCCTGAAAGGCCAGGACGCCAACGCCAAGCAGGTTTGCTTCACCGGCAAGGATGGACGCATCGAGTCCGGCCAGCCCGTGATCGCGGCCGTTATCATCGAGCCCGAAGGCGAACCGAAGAAGATCCTGCGCGTCACGCTTCCGCTCGGTATGCAGCTGATGCACGGCACCCGCGTGATCGTCGACAACAATCCCCCGATGCAGAGCCCCTATGTGATCTGCTTTGCCAACGGTTGCATGTCGGACTATGAGGTGACGCCGGATCTGCTCGCGAACATGAAGAAGGGGCAGAATTTGGTGGTTCAGGCGATCAACTCCAACGGCGCGCCGCTGACCTTGCCGCTGCCGCTTGCCGAGTTCGCCAAGGCCTATGACGGCCCGCCAACCGACCCGAAGGTGTTTGAAGAGACCCAGAAGAAGCTGCAGGAAGAGCTGCAGAAGCGCGCCGAGGAAACCCGCAAGAAGCTTGAGGCTACCCAGTCCGGCGCCGGCGCAGCGCCCAACGCGGCGGCGAAATAGATTGCTTTAGCCGTCATTGCGAGGAGCCAACGGGTCCCGCCTTCGGCGCGCCCGATGATAAACTCCGCGACGAAGCAATCCATGCCTCCGCTTGCCGCGCACTGGATTGCTTCGCATCGCTCGCAATGACGGTAGCCCGGATGAAGCGCAGCGAAATCCGGGGCCATCCCATCCGCATCGCAATTCCCGGATTGCGCGGAGTTTATCCTTGGGCACGCCGAAGGCGTGACCCGAGGGCTGCATCCGGGCTACGACACTACGTCTCAGCGCCGTCATTCCGGGGGTTGGATTGCTTCGCTTCGCTCGCAATGACGGTAGCCCGGATGAAGCGCAGCGAAATCCGGGGCCATCCCATCCGCATCGCGATTCCCGGATTGCGCTGCGCTTCATCCGGGCTACGGAGCTGCGAGTTCAGTTCAGCGACGGGTTCCGGGGTCGATAACCGCCCGATTTGTCTCTGACAAAAATCTCGGCGACCTGCGAGTGCCGGATCGGCTCGCCGGAATCGTCGGGCAACAGATTTTGCTCGGATACGTAGGCGACATATTCCGATTCCGAGTTCTCGGCAAGCAGATGATAGAACGGCTGATCCTTGTGTGGCCGGGCCTCTTCGGGGATCGACAGCCACCATTCCTCGGTATTGTTGAATTCCGGATCGATATCGAACACCACGCCCCGGAACGAATAGATCCGGTGGCGGACGATTTGTCCGATCTGGAATTTGGCGGTCCGCGTTTTCATCATAGCTCGTCGAATAGACCATGATTGTGGCCGATGCTAGGGGCAAACCGTCGAATTAACCTGCTGTGGCGCCCATGCGGCGATCCGACCGGGGCCGGCAAGATAAAAAGACCCCCACGGTCGACGTTCTCAATCCGGCATTGCCGTATTTCCGGCCGATCTTCATCGGTTTCGATCAGTGCACCCGCCGCGCCACGCGCCAGGACGGCGCCAGGCCCTCGCGCATGGCGATGCGTCGTAGCGGTCCAAACGACCCAACCAGGTGAAGTCCGGCCGCGCGCAGGGTTTGCATGGGCAGGAAATCGCTCAGCAGGGAACGGTTCGCAATATCGATCGCAAACATGCGGCTGGCGACATCGGCGCGCCGGGTCGAATTGTAACGGTCCAGAAGTGACGGCGCACCCGGATCCTCACCCGCAAGGATCGCGTCCCGCACCGCGTCAGCGATGTCGCCGGCGTCGCGCAATCCCATGTTCAGGCCCTGCGCGCCGATCGGCGGCAGCACATGAGCGGCTTCGCCGACCAGCGCGATGCGATGCTGCGCAAACCGTCGGGGCCGCTCGATCGCAAGCGGAAACAAATGGCGTCCCGGTTCCACGTGGAGGCGGCCGAGAATGGAGTGCGATTGCATTTCCGCAGCTTCCGACAATTGCGGGTCGGTCAGCGCGCCGAGGCGCTCGGCCTCCGCCCGGGTTGCAACCCACACCACGCTGCTGCGGTCGCCCGGCAGCGGCACGAACACGCACGGTCCCTGCGGCGTATGAAACTCGGTGGAGACATCTCGATGCGGCCGTGAGTGGCCGACGTTGAAGGTCAGCGCCGCCTGGCCGAGTTCGCGATGCCTGATCTCGATGCCGGCTGCCGCGCGACAGAGCGACTGCCGCCCGTCGGCGCCGACCACAAGGCGGCCGTACAGCAATTTGCCCTGCCGGGTGCGAGCGGCAACATCGGCCTGTTCCGGCTTGATCGCTTCGGCCTCATCGTCGATCCGCGTCAGGTTCGAAAATCCGGCCGCGCGCTGTTCCAGCGCCGACATCAGCGCGCGGTTTTCGACGTTGTAGCCAAACTGGTCGAGACCGATCTCATCGGAAGAAAATCGGACCTCCGGCGCGCGGATCAGCCGGCCGGTATCGTCGACCAGCCGCATAGTCCGCAATGCAGCCGCCTCGCCGGCGCAGCGCGACCAGACGTCAAGGCGCCGCAGGAGATCGACGGAACCACCGAGCAGCGCCGTGGTGCGATTGTCGGCATAGGGCAGGCGGCGCGCGATCAGGGCGGTATTCGCGCCGGTTTCCGCAACTGCGACAGCGGCTGCGAGCCCGGCCGGACCGCCGCCGACCACCACGACATCGTATATGCCGGATCTATCGTTCATTTCAGGACAATTGATGTTCCCGGCGGCATTTTCAAGCCGCAACGCGGCCTCGACAGGTCGTCGGTTTGCGCGGCGGAACGCCGCAAGCACGAATGTGCAAATCGGGGCGATTCCTGATAGCACTGCCGGGCAAATGGATCAGGCAAACCAGCAGGAATCGTCGGTACCGCCGCGCGCCAGGGCGGTCGTATTTTCCGTGCACATCTTCACCGCGCTTGGCGCGGGCGTGGCGCTGCTCGCATTGCTGGAGGCGGTGCGCGAGCATTGGACGGCAATGTTCGGCTGGCTCGGGGTGGCGCTGGTGATCGACGCCATCGACGGCCCGCTGGCGCGGCGGTTCGATGTCGAGCGCGCGTTGCCGGACTGGTCGGGCGAGGTGCTCGACCTCGTAGTCGACTTCGTGACCTATGTCTTCGTGCCGGCCTACGCGATCACCGCGAGCGGCCTGTTGCTTCCGCTTTTTGCTCCACTGCTCGGCATCGGCATCGTCGTCTCCGGCGCACTTTATTTCGCCGATCGCCGCATGAAAGCGCCGGACAATTGCTTTCGCGGATTTCCCGCACTGTGGAACGCCGCTGCATTCTACCTTTTTCTGCTGCATTGGCCGCCGGCGCTGTCGAGCCTTGGCATCGCGCTGCTGATCGCCCTCACGTTCGCGCCGTTTCACACGCTGCATCCCCTCCGCGTGATGCGGCTGCGCGGGCTTACGCTGTCGCTGATCGGAGTCTGGGCGCTGCTCGCCGTCTTCGCGCTGGCGCGCGATTTTCAGGTTGGCGCCGCCGTGACCATCGGTCTCTGTGCGATCGCCGCCTATGTCGTGGGCAGCGATGCGGTGATCCGGCGAATGCGGTCGTTCAGCGCATGATCGCGTTATGGTCCAGCCCGGAAGCCTGGGCGGCGTTGCTGACCCTGACCGCGCTGGAGATCGTGCTCGGCATCGATAATGTCATCTTCCTGTCGGTGGTGGTCTCACGCATCCCGCCGGCGCAGGCAAAGCGGGCGCGCCAGATCGGACTTCTGCTGGCGCTGCTATTCCGCATCCTGCTGCTCAGTCTGCTGGTGTGGCTGATCGGGCTGACGCAGGCCGTTCTCTCCGTGCAGGGCATCGCGCTGTCGTGGCGCGATATCATTCTGATTGGCGGCGGGCTGTTTCTGATCGCGAAGGCGACCCATGAAATCCATGCCGAAGTGGAAGCGCGCGAGAAGACCAGCGGCGATGCGCCAAAGGCCGGGCTGTTCTGGGTGATCGTTCAGATCATTGTCATCGACATCGTGTTCTCGCTGGATTCGATCATCACCGCGATCGGAATGGCGCAGGATCTCGAAATCATGATCGCGGCGGTCGTCATCGCCTGCCTCGTGATGTACCTGTCCTCCGGCCCGGTGGCGCGATTCGTCGCGGAGCATCCGACCACCAAGATGCTGGCGCTGGCGTTTCTGGTGCTGATCGGGGTCGCGCTGGTGGCGGACGGATTCAAGTTTCATATCCCGCGCGGCTACATCTATTTCGCGATCGCGTTTTCGGCCGCGGTCGAGGCCTTCAACGTCCTCGCCAAGCGCAATCGGAAAAACACCCCTCATTAGTCCATCGCAGCGGTTTTGAGGGACCCTGAGTTGACAACCTGGCCTCGATGGCTTTCGCTTGGGATCGCAAGGCAACGCGAGAACTCGCGAGGGAGAAGCCGATATGACCAAGGCCGTTCGCGTCCACAAGGTGGGGGGCCCCGAGGCGCTGGTCTATGAGGCGGTGGACGTGCCGGCACCCGAAGCCGGCGAGGTGCGCATCCGCCAGCATGCCGTCGGCCTCAACTTCATCGACGTGTACTATCGCAGCGGTCTGTACAAGGCGCCGCAACTGCCGTTCATCGCCGGCAACGAAGCTGCCGGTGAAGTGGTGGCGGTCGGGCCCGGCGTGACCAATTTTCATCCCGGCGATCGCGTCGCCTATTATCACAACCTCGGCGCCTACGCCTCGGAACGCAACATCCCCTGGGAAAAACTGGTCAAGCTGCCCGACCATATCACCTACGAGCAGGGCGCCGTGCTGATGCTGAAGGGGCTGACGGTCTGGTATCTCCTGCACAAGACTTTCAGGATCGAGCCGGGCCATCGGGTCCTGATTCACGCCGCTGCGGGCGGCGTCGGCCTGCTCGCCTGCCAGTGGGCGAGGGCGCTCGGGGCGCACGTCATCGGCACGGTGGGCTCGAAGGCCAAGGCCGACCTCGCGCTCGCCAATGGCTGCGATCATGTCATCCTCTACAACGACGAGGATTTCGTCGCGCGCGTGAAGCAGATCAGCCGCAACGAACTCTGCGACGTGGTCTACGACGGCGTCGGCAAGACGACGTTTCCGGGCTCGCTGTCCTGCCTGAAGCCGCGCGGCATGTTCGTGAGCTTCGGCAACGCCTCGGGTCCGGTGCCGCCATTTGCCATCGCCGAGCTCAACACGCATGGTTCGCTGTTCGCAACCCGGCCGAAGCTCAACGACTACATCGGCAAGCGTTCGGAATTGCTGGAGGGCGCCGACACCCTGTTCGCCGCCGTCATCAATGGCAAGCTGCACGTGCCCATCAACCACGCCTACGCGCTGAAGGACGCCGCCAAGGCGCATACCGACCTCGAAGGCAGGGCGACCACGGGGGCCGCGATCTTCAGGCCATAGTGTTGTGACGGACTGCTATGCCACGCACCTTGCGGCGCCTATTTTCGTCAGGATGGTGTCGAGAACGTCGACCAGTGCCGCGATCTCGTCGCGGGTGACGTTGAGCGCCGGCATGAAGCGCAGGGCGGCCGGCTGCGGCGCGTTCAGGAGCACGCCGGCTTCGAATGCCTGGGCGACGATCGAGGCGGCAATCGGCAGTTTGAGGTCGAGCGCCAGCAACAGCCCGCGGCCTCGGACTTCGCCGAGACCGTGCCGCGCCGACTGCCGTTGCAGCTCGCTTTCCAGAAACAGCCCGGCATCGACCGCCGATTTCAGGAATTCCGGCGCCGCGACCTGTTCGAGCACCGCAAGTCCCGCCGCGCACATCAGCGGATTGCCATTGAAGGTGCCGCCCTGGTCGCCATGTTCGAAACAGCAAGCGCGTTCGACGGCGAGCAGCGCCGCCAGCGGCACGCCGCCGCCGATGCCTTTTCCCAGCGTCATGATGTCGGGCTCGATATCGGCGTGCTGATAATGGAACAGCTTTCCGGTGCGGCCCATTCCGGTCTGGATCTCGTCGACGATCAGCAGCAGGCCGCGCGCTCTGGTCAGCGCCCGCAATTCCCGCAGGAACGGATCGCTCGCGGGCCAGACGCCGGCTTCGCCCTGGATCGGCTCCAGCATCACGGCCACGGTGTTGCCGTTGATCAGGCGTTCGACCGAGGCGAGATCGTTCAGCAGCGCCTTGCGAAAGCCGGGCACTTTCGGCTCGAACAGGGGCGCAAAGGCCTTCTTGCCGGACGCCGACATGGTCGCCAGCGTGCGGCCATGGAAGCCGCCCTCGAAGGTGATGATCTCATGGGCGCCATTGCGGTGCAGCGCGCCGTATTTGCGCGCGAGCTTGATCGCGCCTTCGTTGGCTTCGGCGCCGGAATTGGCGAAGAACACCTGATCGAAGCAGCTGTGCTCGACCAGGGCTTTTGCGAGCGCGAGGCTCGGCGCGTTGTAGAAGGCAGGACTCGGCGACAGCAGCCGCTTTGCCTGCGCGGCGAGCGTATCGGCGATGACGAGAGGTGCGTGGCCGAGGCAATTGACCGCCCAGCCCTGCACGAAGTCGAGATAACGTCTGCCGCGGTCGTCCCACAGCCAGGAGCCTTCGCCCCTGACGAAAACGTTGGGTGGCCGTGCCGTGATATCCATCAGCGCGTCAAACGGATGGGTAGCGTTGGTCATGTCGAACTCCTGCGGTTGATTGGAAAAGCCGGCCAAAACGCGAGAAGGCCGCACGTTGCGGGTGCGGCCTTCTCGAAAACCTAGCTGTTGATCAGTTCAGCTTTGTCGTCGGACACGGCGCGACCCATCGTCGTCGAACGAGCGACGACGGAAAGCGGCGCGGAGCTGGGTCCGGTTGAATGTCATGGCGCGGCCATACCGCCGAACGGCCGCCGCTGTCAAGGGCCGGCGTCAGAACCCGGCGACGCTGCCGTGCAGATCGTACTGGTCGGCCCGCTCGATTTTGGCGGTGACGATCTCGCCGACGCGCAGCGGCCGGCGGCTGGAGAGGTACACCGCCCCGTCGATCTCGGGCGCGTCCGCCTTGGAACGGCCCCTCGACACGGTCGGTCCGACCTCGTCGATGATGACCTGCTGCCGCGAACCGACTTTGCGCTTCAGCCGGCGCGCCGAAATCTTCTGCTGCCGCGCCATCAGCGCATTCCAGCGTTCCTGCTTGATCTCGTCCGGCACGGCGTTGCCGAGCGCATTCGAGGATGCGCCCGCCACGGGTTCGTATTTGAAGCAGCCGACACGGTCGATCCCGGCCTCCTCGAGCCAGTCGAGCAGGCAGGCGAAATCGGAATCGGTTTCGCCGGGGAAGCCGACAATGAAGGTCGAGCGCAGCGTCAGCTCCGGGCATTGCTCGCGCCATTTCCTGATGCGCTCGAGCGTCTTGTCCTGCGCCGCCGGCCGTTTCATGGCCCTGAGGATTTCCGGGCTCGCGTGCTGAAAGGGAATGTCGAGATAGGGCAGGATTTTGCCTTCCGTCATCAGGCCGATGACGTCATCGACATGCGGATAGGGATAGACATATTGCAGCCGGACCCAGGCGCCGAACTCGCCGAGTTCGCGGGCAAGATCGAGAAATCTCGCGCGGACCTCGCGGCCCTTCCATGGGCTCGCGGCATATTTCAGATCGACACCATAGGCCGAGGTGTCCTGCGAGATCACCAGCAATTCCCTAACCCCGGCATTGACGAGCTTTTCCGCCTCGCAGAGCACGTCGTTGGCCGGGCGTGACACCAGGTCGCCGCGCAGCTTCGGGATGATGCAGAAGCTGCAGCGGTTGTTGCAGCCTTCGGAAATCTTGAGATAGGCGTAGTGCCGCGGAGTCAGTTTGATCCCCTGCGGCGGCACCAGATCGAGATGCGGGTTGTGCAGCGGCGGCAGCGCCCGATGCACCGCATCCAGCACGCTTTCATATTGCTGCGGCCCCGTTATCGACAGCAGGCCTGGATAGGCGGCCTCGATCTGCTCGGGTTCCGCGCCCATGCAGCCGGTGACGATCACCCTGCCATTCTCGGCCATGGCCTCGCCGATGGCGCCGAGCGATTCCTGCTTGGCGCTGTCGAGAAAGCCGCAGGTGTTGACAATCACAAGATCGGCGCCGTCGTGCTTGCGCGCGAGTTCATAGCCTTCCGCGCGCAGCCGGGTGATGATGCGTTCGGAATCCACCAGCGCCTTGGGGCAGCCCAGCGAAACAAAACTGACTTTTGGCGCGGCGGCCTGCTGCATGTCCGAACTGCCTGATTGATCGGCAGGAGCTAGTCCCAATTACTCATAATTACAAGGCTTTGAGCCGGTCTGCGGCGTGCTAAGGAGATGGGCCGGAATGCGAGTGATCGATGGCCGCCGAATCGTCTCCCAAGATCGTCATTGTGGACGAAAGCCCGATCCGAGCCGCGATCCTCGAGGAGGGACTGCGGGAGGCCGGCTTTACCGGCGTCGTCCATATCAGCGAAATGCAAAGCCTGTTGACGCGGATCTACGCGCTCGACCCCGACATCATCCTGATCGATCTGGAAAATCCCAGCCGCGACGTGCTGGAACAAATGTTCCAGGTGAGCCGCGCGGTACGCCGGCCGATCGCGATGTTCGTCGACCAGAGCGACGCGGCGTCGATCCAGGCTTCGGTCGATGCCGGCGTCTCCGCCTATATCGTCGACGGTCTGAAGAAAGAACGCGTCAAGCCGATCCTCGACCTCTGCGTGTCACGCTTCAACGCCTTTGCCAAGCTGCAGGATGAACTGGCGCGCGCCAAATCCGCGCTCGAAGACCGCAAGGTGATCGACCGTGCCAAGGGAATCCTGATGAAGCGGAAGGGACTGACGGAAGAGGAAGCCTATGTGCTGCTGCGATCGACGGCGATGCGCGAGAAAAAGAAGATCGGTGAGATCGCCCAATCGATCCTGACCGCGTCGGAACTGTTGAAATGAGCACGCCGCTCCACATCGGCTTCATTCCGCTGGTCGATGCCGCCGCCGTGATTGTCGCCGTCGACAAGGGATTTGCCGCCGCCGAAGGGCTCGATGTCACCTGATCGGAAACCCCTGAGCCCAAAAATTAGGCACATCGGATAGAGGCCTATTTTTTAATCTCTTGCCGCTTATCCGGGCATGCACGGGGTGCAGTTTGCGGTCCTCGGAATTAGATCAAGCCATTGAATAAAAACATATTTTCACAAATTGCTGCAGTGGCACACGATTTGAATAGACAAGGGCGTCAGCCGTCACAGCAGTCTGCTGGCCCATCCCCGCGCGATGGATTTCCGCAGCAACGAAGCTGATCGGATCGCTCCGAAACTTCCGATACGGCGCTGCCATTCGAACTGTTTCCCAAGCGATCTGCCGCCCTTTTTCGTCGTGCCATGCCTGCGCATGGCAAGTGGAGCCTCGTTATGGATTACGCCAAACCTGCCGACGTCGTTGCCTCGACAGCGCCGCTCGCCGCGCAAGTTCCTGCCGAATAAAGCCGACGCTCCAGCATCATGAAACTTGAAACCACGTCAGCCGATTTCAGCGAGGAGCAGAAGCGTTATCTGGAAGGCTTCATGTCGGGCCTCCAGGTCGCGCGCGTCAGCCGTGGCGTCGGGCTTGCCGCCGGGCCGGGAGCGCCGGCCGCCGCAGCCGATCCCGAACCGGTCGGTCCTGACGCCGCCGGGCTGAAGGCCCAGGACAAGGTTGTTCGCGACGGCAAGAAGCTGTCCGATCCCGAGAAGTTCAAGCGCGAGCAGCATCCGTTCGACGCCTACGCGCGCCTCAAGGAGCAGGCGCGCAACAACATGCCGCCGCCGCCGGCGGACAATTTCCGCTGGCGCTATTACGGCCTGTTTTACGTCGCGCCGGCGCAGGATTCCTTCATGTGCCGCCTGCGCATCCCGAACGGCATTCTCAAGCACTGGCAGTTCTCCGCGGTAGCCGATCTCGCGGAACGCTACGGCGGCGGCTATTCGCATGTCACCACCCGCGCCAATCTCCAGATCAGGGAGATCGCGCCTAAAAACACGCTGACGCTGATCGAGGGCATTCAGGACGTCGGATTATGTTCGCGTGGCGCCGGGGCCGACAACATCCGCAATGTCACGGGCACACCGACCGCCGGCATCGATCCGCAGGAACTGATCGACACCCGCCCACACGCCCGCGATTGGCACTATCACATTCTCAACGATCGCTCGCTGACCGGCTTGCCGCGCAAGTTCAACGTCGCGTTCGACGGCGCTGGCAAGATCGCGGTGCTTGAAGACACCAATGATATCGCGTTCGCCGCTGTCGAGGTGAAGGACGGTTTCGGCGCCGAGCCGGGCATCTGGTTTCGGCTGGGGATCGGCGGCATTACCGGCCACAGGGATTTCGCCAAAGACACCGGCATCATCGTCAAGCCGGAAGACGCGACCAAGGTCGCGGACGCCATCGTGCGCGTCTTCATCGAGACCGGCGATCGCACCAACCGCCTGAAGGCGCGGATGAAATACGTGATCGACGGCATGGGCATCGACAAGTTCCTGCTCGCCGTCGAAGCCAAATACGGCAAAGCCTTCACCCGCGTGCCGCCGCAAGCCTTGGCGCCGCGGCCGGCGTTCGACCGGATGGCGCATATTGGCGCGCACGCGCAGAAACAAGCCGGCCTGAACTGGATCGGGGTCGTCTTGCCGATGGGCAAGCTGACCTGCGATCAGATGCGTGGCCTTGCCAAAATCGCGGGCGATCTCGGCGATGGCGACATCCGCCTGACCGTCTGGCAGAACCTGCTGATCTCGGGCGTTGCCGACGACAGGCTGGCGCTGGTCTCGGCGGCCATCGACGCCATCGGCCTTGCGGTGACGGCATCGCACCTCCGCGCGGGACTGATCGCCTGCACCGGTAACGCCGGCTGCAAATTCGCGGCCTCCGACACCAAGCGCCACGCCGCCGAGATCGGCGACTGGTGCGACGCTCGCGTGCCGATCGCGACGCCGCTCAACATCCATCTCACCGGCTGCCATCATTCCTGCGCCCAGCATTACATCAGCGACATCGGTCTGCTCGCCGCCAAGGTCCCCTCGGGCAATGAGGACGACACAGTGGAGGGTTATCATCTCTATGCCGGCGGCGGTTTCGGGCCGGATGCCGAAATCGGGCGCGAGGTCTATCGCGACCTCAAGGCGGAGGATGCGCCGAAGACCGTGGAAAAGCTGCTCAAGGCCTACCTCGCCAACCGTGCCTCGGCCGACGAGACGTTCCTGACCTTTTCACGCCGGCATGACAGCGAAAGCTTGAAGAAAATGGCGGACGCGGAGAGCGGCACATGAACCAGATCACCAGGCCGCCGCGGCTCGAAGTCATTCCAGAAAGTGCGCCGTTCTCGGAAGGCCAGCGCTCCTGGCTCAACGGTTTCCTGGTCGGGCTGCTGCAGCTCGACGGTTCGGTACCGCTGTCGCCGGAGCAGGGCGCGGCCGTGTTGCAGGGCGTGGCCGGCGATGGCGATGACGGCGAAGCGCCCTGGCATGACCAGACCATGCCGATTGCCGAACGCATGAAGCTCGCCGAGGGGCGTCCGCTGCGCCGACGCATGATGGCGGCGATGGCGCAGCAGGACTGCGGCCAGTGCGGCTACAACTGCAACGACTATTCCGATGCGATCGCGGCGAACAGCGAGGCGCGGCTGAACCTGTGCGTCCCCGGCGGCAAGGAGACCGCACGGATGCTGAAGGCGCTGCATGAGGAATTGGAAAAGGCGCCGGCGACCGCGGCCCCCGCCGCGGCGCAGCCCGCGGCGGTCGCGGCGGAGCTGGGACGTTCGCGCGACAATCCGGTATCGGCCACGTTCGTTTCGCGCCGTCTGCTCAACAAGACAGGGTCGGAGAAGCAGACCTGGCACATCGAATTCGATCTCAGCGGTTGCGGCCTCGACTATGTCGTCGGCGATTCCTTCGGCATCTTCGCCCGCAACGAGGTCGGCCATGTCGACCAGATCATCGCGCTTCTGGGCGCATCGCACACCACCGAAGTCAATGGCAAGACGCTCCGCGACGTCTTGATCGACGATGTGTCGCTGTCGCCGGCGCCGGACAAATTGTTCGAGCTGCTCTCGTTTATTACCGGCGGCGCGCTTCGCGAGAAAGCCCGCGCGCTCGCCCAGGGTGACGATCCGGACGGCGATGCCGCAACCCTCGACGTGATGGCGGCGTTGCAGAAATTTTCCGGCGTTCGGCCGCATCCCGAAGCCTTTGTCGAGGCCCTGGAGCCGCTGCAGCCTCGGCTCTATTCGATCTCGTCGTCGCACAACGCAACGCCCGGCAAGCTGTCGCTGACGGTCGATTGCGTGCGCTATCTGATCGGCAAGCGCAAGCGCTTCGGGCTCGCGTCGACGTTCCTTGCCGAACGCATCAATCCCGGCGACGAGGTCAAGGTCTACGTGCAGAAAGCCCACGGTTTTGCGCTGCCGCAAGACCCGAAAACGCCGATCATCATGATCGGACCGGGCACCGGCATCGCGCCGTTCCGCGCCTTCCTGCTCGACCGCCGCACCACCGGCGCCGGCGGCAAGAACTGGCTGTTCTTCGGCCATCAGCGCAGCGACTGCGACTTCTTCTATTCCGACGAACTCAACGCGATGAAGACGGCGGGCTTGCTGACACGGCTGTCGCTGGCGTGGTCGCGCGACGGCGACAAGAAATTCTATGTGCAGGACCGCATGCGCGAGGTCGGCCGCGAAGTATGGACGTGGCTGGCCGAAGGCGCCAATGTCTATGTCTGCGGCGACGCCAAACGGATGGCGAAGGATGTCGAACGCGCATTGGTCGACATCGTTGCGCAGTTCGGTGCGCGCTCGACCGACGAGGCGGTGAGCTTTGTCGGGGAGCTGAAGAAGAAGGGCCGGTTCCAGCAGGACGTCTACTAGAGCCAGGCCGGGTATAGCGTCGACCGCGCCTGATGCTTAATCGGGGTGAGCACCTTCCTTCGCGTTTTCCAGTATCTTTCCGGTTTGCGCGTCCACGCCGACTTCTTGTGTCACCTTGCCGCGCTTGATGTCGAACGAGTAGCGCAGGCCGCTGCCGCCCTTTTCTTTCTCCAACTCTTCATCGGTGATCTGACCGGGAAACGCCTTCAGAGCCGATGCGCGAGCTTCGGTAATGCTGATCTGGGCTTGCTTGGCCAACTCCTGGCCGGTGTAAGCCAATGCCGGAAGCGTTCCCACGATCAGCGCCATAGCGGCACCGCCGGCGATACGGAGCTTCGTCATATTCATTGCCGTCTCCATTTTAGTCGGCGCGGAAGTTCGCGCCTGCTCAGAGTTACGACGATCGCAATTACCGCGGCATGGGCGCCAGGTGAAACATCGGTAATCAAATGCCAGTGAGTCCCTCGACGCGGACATCCGCTCTCATTCTGAGACGCTGTTGAGGGACATCGTCTCGCTTACCCCCGAAAGGTTGCAAGGAACCCTGCGGGTAGCCCGTTGTTGCCATCTCGGGAGGTGCCAGTCGCCATCGTCTGCGAATAACGGCATGCTTCATTCCGTGATGATCGAGTTGGTTTATGAAGGAAGATGCTATGGATAGCGTTGCCAGGAGAACTTTGAGCAAGGTACCGGCGGTGACGCTGGGTTTCTGGGTCATCAAGATTGCCGCGACCACGTTGGGCGAAACAGCCGGCGACGCCGTGAGTATGTCGATGCACCTGGGTTATGCGATCGGGAGTGCCATTTTTATCGCCATATTTGTGGTCGCGGTCGGAGCCCAGATCGCGGCAAAATCATTCCACCCGTTTCTTTACTGGGCGGTCATTGTTGCAACGACCACGGCGGGCACGACCATGGCGGATTTTGCGGATCGATCTCTCGGCATCGGCTATGCCGGTGGGGCGTCGATCTTGTTTGTTCTAGTGATGGCCGCTCTCGGCTTGTGGTATTGGGTCGCCGGCTCGATTTCGGTCGATAGCATCACGACGCCCAAGGTCGAAAGTTTTTATTGGGGAGCAATTTTGTTTTCCCAGACCCTGGGCACTGCCCTCGGCGATTGGATGGCGGACACGACCGGGCTCGGTTATGAGGGCGGTGCGCTTGTATTCGGGGCAGGCTTGATCCTGATCGCGGCCGCCTATTTCTATACAAATGTATCGCATACCCTGCTGTTCTGGAGCGCGTTCATCCTCACCAGACCATTGGGTGCCACCGTGGGTGACTTACTCGACAAGCCACTTAGGAGCGGCGGCCTCGCATTCAGCCGATTTACTGCCTCGGCAATTCTCGCGGCGTTCATCGTAGGCTGCATCTTGTTGCTCCCGCAAAAAGCTGGAAAGCATCCAGGAGAGAGCCCGGCTGCGCCAAAAGCTTGATACCGTTCCAGATCCGTATTCCTGTGGTCGCTGACGGCTGTATTGGCGAAGGTCTGAACGAATAAAATTCTCATGCCATCCGAACGCAGGGAATATCCTTCTGCGATCGGACTCGATCAGAGTAATTGCATCGCTATTTCCGCACCCGCCTTGCGCCGCGCCGCGAACCATATTCCACTGCGTGCGATGCTGCGTTGGAGATCGACCATGCGCGAACTATCGGCGGAGGCTCGGCTGCATCTTTATGCGCGTTCCCTGTCGGGGCGAACCGTCAGGGGATTTCATGTCGCGGCGCTCTATGGCGCCTTCGCGGTCATTGCGGCCGTGGTATTTGGCACGCTTTCCGTTCACCCGTTCTGATCCCGCTCAGCCGGCCTTCTTGAACGGCGCCACCTCGATCCTGGCATCCTTGAGCGCCTTGCGGACGCCGCGGGCGATATCGACCGCACCGGGGGTGTCACCGTGAATGCACACCGTATCGGTGCGCATCTTGATGACTTTGCCGGTCACGGAGATCACGGCACCATCCTGCACCATCCGCACCACGCGCTGCGCGATCTGACCGGCGTCGTGCAGCACCGCGCCGGGCTTGCGACGCGAAACCAGCGAGCCGTCATCCTCATAGGCGCGGTCGGCGAACACTTCGTGCACCATCGGCAGGTTGGCGGCCTCTCCGGCCTGCACCAGCCGCGAATTGGCCAGCACCACGAAGATCAGATTGGGATCGACCGCCTTGATACCATTGGCGATCGCCTTGGCGGTCATGTCGTCTTCGCAGGCGACGTTGGAGAGCGCGCCATGGGCCTTGACATGGGTCACCTTGTGGCCGGCCGCGGTCGCGATCGCCTGCAGGGCGCCGATCTGATAGGCGACGAGGTTCTCGATCTCGGAGGTTTTCAGGCCGGGAACCGGCCGCCGGCCGAAGCCGTGCAGATCGCGGTAGCCGGGATGGGCGCCGACGCTGACGCCGCGTGCTTTCGCCAACTCCACGGTGTGGCGCATGATATCGGCATCGCCGGCATGAAAGCCGCAGGCGATATTGACCGACGTGGCGAGATCGATCATGGCGGCGTCATTGCCCATCTCCCACGCGCCAAATCCTTCGCCGAGATCGCAGTTGAGATCGATACTTGTCATGATGTTCATCCGCTTTCCGTGAGTGGATCTTCGCGTTATCAGTCCGGCCCGGGAGTGTCCGCGGCTGACGGGACTTGCCAGGTCCCGGCATCGACGGCGCTGACGGCCGCGCCGGCCACGTTAGCATCCTGCAGCGCCTCGACGTTCAGATCAAAACCTTCGATGTCGCGGAGCCGGTCGGGCAGGGTACGGAATTGTTCCGCAAACTTGCGTGCCTCGGCCTGCGCCGCCGCCATGCCGATGGCCTGGAACCGGAAGCCGCGGCCGGGGGGTATCTGCGCGAACCGGCCGAAATCGGCCGATATCACGGTTGCGATCTTGGGATAGCCGCCGCTGGTGCCGCGGTCCGGCATCAAGACGATCGGCGCACCGTTGCCGGGCACCTGGATGCTGCCGTTGACGGTGCCATCGGAGACGATGTTGTGGCCGTGCCGGTGCCGGATGACGGGTCCTTCCAACCGATAACCCATGCGGTCGCTGGTTGCCGAGATCTTCCACTCACTTTCCAGAAAGAGCGCGATGGCGGTCGCATCGAATTCGTCGTCCTGCGGCCCCAGCACCAGGCGGATCGGACCGTCGGCCGCGGCCCGAAGATCGATGCGGCGCTCGGCCGCGCCGCTCGCGCCCGATGCCTGCAATTCGTCGCCGGCCTGCAGCGGGCGCGGATAGGGGCTGCCGAGTCCGGCCCGCGCATTGACGGCGAGGCTTCCGAACATCGGCTCGCCGCGAACGCCGTCCTCGACCGCGAGGTAGCTGAAACAACCGCCGCGCGCGAAGCCCAGCGTCAGGGTTTCGCCCTCCGGGAGCGTCACGGAGGCGTCGATTGCAACGGTCCGTCCGGCGATGTCGGCGCTGCGGGCGGCTCCGGCGAGCGCGATCCGAACCGCGCCATCGCGCGCGGTAAAGGCCGCGCCGAACGGACCGATTTCGACGGCAGCCGTGAACAGGGTATTCCCGACCAGGGTGTTCGCCGTGGCGAGCGCGAGCCGGTCCATCGCGCCGCTCGGCGTCAAGCCAAAACGCTGCGCGCCCGGGCGCCCGCCGTCCTGCACGGAACTGGCGGGACCGATCGCCGATATCACGAGCTTGCTCATGCGGCCATCCGCTCCGCGACGATCTCGCCGGCTTCCGCGGCACGATCCTGTTCGGCGAAGGTTTTGGCATCGACGATGGAAAACGTCACGTAGTCGCCGGGCTCGAGCAGGAAAATCGGATCGCGATGCAACTGGTAGGTGCGGACCGCGGTCCGGCCAAGCAGATGCCAGCCGCTCGGACCGGCGAGGCATTGCACACCCGTTTGCACCCCGCCGATCGAAATGGTGCCGGCCGGGGTCAGCAGGCGCGGGTTTTGGCGCCGCGGCATGTGCAGCGAATCCTCAAGTCCGCTGAGATAGGACCATCCCGGCGTAAAGCCGATCATGGCGACCCGGTAGTTGCCGCCGGCGTGCCGCGCCACAATGTCGTCGGCGCTGGCGTTGAGTTCCCTGGCGACGTCTTCCAGATCGATGCCGTGTTCGCCGCCATAGCTCACCGGGATGCGCCAGCGCCGGCCCGGCATTGTTGCCGGAAGCGGTACCTCGGCGAGCGCGGCGAGCTTGTCGCTGAGGGCGCTGAAATCGATCTGCTGCGGGTCGTAATGCACCAGCAGCGATCGGTAGGTCGGCACCGTCTCGGTCACGCCGGCAATGGCCTCGTGGGCCAGGGTGCGATCGAGCGCCAGCACGCGCCGGTTGGCCGCGTCGTCGATATGGCGGCTGAATTCTACTGTGATGGCGCTGTCGCCACTTGGCAGCAGGCGGGGCGGGGCAGGGGTCGCGGCCATGGCTCACACTCGTCGGATCAGCGTTTTCGCTCAATATCGCGTGCTTGTCACGCCGCTACCGGGGCGCCGGACTTGACGCGATGCCCGCACCCCGCAAGATGCGCCGCCGATCCAATCCCACCGGAGTTGCCTCTTCGATGTCCCTGCCCCCTGAAGCCGCCGCGACCCTTTCCCGTGTCACCACTGCTACCATCACCACCGTTCTGCTCAAAAAGGGGCTGCGGAATGTCTGGTTGCGCGGCGCGCGGCCGTTGCGGCCGGGACAGCCGCGGCTGGTCGGCCCGGCCTTTACCCTGCGCTTCGTACCGGCGCGCGAGGATCTGGCAACGCCGGAATCATGGTCGTCGCCGATTTCGACGCGAACGGCGATCGAAGCCATGCCTGCCGGCTGCATCGCCGTGGTCGACGCGATGGGCATCACCGACGCCGGCATTTTCGGCGACATCCTGTGCGCGCGCATGGTCAAGCGCGGCGTCAGCGCGCTGATTACCGACGGCGTCGTGCGCGATCTCGAAGGTGTTCTCGGCACCGGTCTGCCGGTGTGGTGTGACGGCTTCTCGGCGCCGCCCTCGGTCGCCGGCCTGACCTTTGTCGGCTGGGGCGAACCGATCGGCTGCGGCGGGGTGGCGATTTTCCCGGACGACGTCATCGTTGCCGACCAGGACGGCGCCGTGGTGATTCCGAAAGCCTTGCTGGATCACGTTCTGGCCGAAGGCGCCGAACAGGAGCGGATGGAAGCCTGGATCGTCGATCAGGTGAAGGGCGGGGCGGCGCTGCCCGGCCTCTACCCGATGAATGCGGACACCAAGGCGCGCTACGCGGCCAGCAAGAAATAACATCAAGACAGAGAGGTAACCCCATGGATATCCATATCGCCGGCTCACGGCCAACCCGACGCGCGCCGAAGGAGAAATTCACCGGCACGGTGTTGCAGGATCCGATCATCATGGCTGCGGCCCCGGCGCGGCTCAATTGTTCCCGCGTCTCCTTCGAGCCCGGCGCGCGAACGGCCTGGCATTCGCACCCGCTCGGCCAGACACTCTATGTGATTTCAGGGATTGGCCGCGTTCAGGCCAAGGGCGGCCCGATCCGCGAAATCAGGCCTGGCGATGTCGTCTGGATTCCGCCCGGCGAAAAGCACTGGCATGGCGCATCTCCTGCCAATGGCATGACCCACATCGCCATGCAGGAAGCGCTCGACGGGGTTTACTCGAACTGGATGGAGCAGGTGACCGACGCGGAATATTCCGCGAACATCGGTGGCTAATCGCCGCGCCCTGGCAACAGGTCAGATGCGCGGCGCTGCATGATTCCGTGGTTGCAGATCGATTCCGCGCAGGTGCCCGGGGCCGACGTGGAGCTTCGCCTGATGCGGCGGGGCGCCGAGTTCTCGATGATGCTCGGCCCGAACGAGCTGATGAACAGCCGCCTCAGCGGATCGGAGGAAGCGCTTGCCACGCTCGCCTGCAAGCGAATCGAAAAGGTCAGGCGACCCCATGTGCTGATCGGCGGCCTCGGCATGGGCTTCACGCTGCGTGCCACGCTGAAAGTGCTGGGAGACGAAGCCTGGATTGTCGTGGCCGAGCTTTTGCCCGCCGTGATCGCCTGGGCGCGAGGGCCGATGGCGGATCTGTTCGGCGACAGCCTCGGCGATCCCCGCACCGTCATTCGCCACGCCGACGTCATCGACGTGATTCAATCCTCGGCATCGACGTTCGACGCCGTGCTGCTCGATGTCGACAACGGCCCGGAGGGACTTACCCGCCAAGCCAATGACGCGCTCTACGATCTCAAGGGATTGAAAGCGATCTGCCGCGCCTTGCGACCGCACGGCGTCCTGGCGGTGTGGTCGTCAGGACCGAACGCTTCGTTTTCGAAGCGGCTACGTTCCGCCGGTTTCGAGGTCAACGAAGTCGGCGTTCGCGCCACGGCAAAACGCAGCGGGGCGCATCATGTCATCTGGTTTGCGACCAAGCCCGGTGGCGCGGGTTAGCGCAGGCGGCGGCTGGGTCGGATCATGACGGCGCCGTACCGCGGGCCTCGTGGTTCGAGACGCCCGCCTTCGGCGGGCTCCTCACCATGAGGGGTTAGACCTCATCCAAAGAACAAGACCTCATCCAGAGGAGGCGCGAAGCGCCGTCTCGAAGGATGAAGCCCTGAGGCCTCATGGTTCGAGACGCGCGAAGGCGCGCTCCTCACCATGAGGGTCTGAGACCTCATCCAGAGGAGCCTGCCGAAGGCGGGCGTCTCGAAGGATGAAGCCACGGAGCTGCACGGCGCGAGGGCGCCCGTCACTCACTTCTGAAGCACCTTTGTCCAGACATCGCCGAGGATGATCGGCTCGCGCGGCGGCAGATAGGTGAGGCCGGCCTTCTGGGCCAAATCGGCCAACGTCCCCTCGGCCTGCAAGTCGGCCAGCGCGTTGTTCACCGCTTCGAGCAGCGCGGTGTCGCTGGAGAGGCCGACATAACCGCGATTGGCGCCGATCGGATAGAAATAGCCGGAGCCGGTGATCTTGGTATCGGGATGTGCGGCGCGATAGGCGTCGAAGCGGCGCAAGTCGAGCAGTGTGGCGTCGAGCTCGCCGCGATCGAGCGTGCCGAGCAGGTCGCCCCGGCCGGGCACCAGATGCGTGATGTCGTCGATCAGCCGCCCATTATCGAAGGTCATCAGAATCGCGTCGGCCAGCGTTCCGCTTTCGATACCGATACGCAGGCCGGCGAGATCGCCTATGCCGACGATGTGGCGATCGCGCGCCTTTGAGCCAAGGACGACCGTCAGCGCCGAATAGCTGTAGGGCTGGCTCGGCGCCAGCACGCCAAGCGGCACGCGGCGGCGGTGATCGGGACCGGTGGCGCCCTCGAAATCCGGCAATTTCGCAGTCTTGATGCCGGGCACAACGAGGGAGTCCCTGGTCAAGGCGTAACTGCCGACGAGGGAACAGTGGCCGTCGGAGAGCAGCGCATTGGCTTCGAGCGCGGGGCTCGAGTCCTCATCCAGCTTGCTTTCGAACCACTGAATCTTGAGCGGCCGGTCGAGCTTTGCCGCAACGGCCTGCGCCAGCGCGACGTCGAAGCCAGTGTCGGCTTTGCCGCGATGGTGCAGCGAAAGCGGCGGCAGGTCCTCGTCGAGGCAGATTTTCAGCGTTTCGTCCGCTGCAGCGGCCGGGATCGCCGAAAGCGCCATCAACAGCGCGGTCGCATGGAGCGCTTTCAGCCAGATGTTCATGGTTTCCTCCGGCTCGAGATATAGGCCCAAAGCCCGGCGATCTGATCGTCGTTCAGGATATCGCCCCAGGGCGGCATCTTGCCGTTCTTGCCCGATTTCACCGTATTGAAAAAGCGGGCCTTGTCGTCCGGAAACCGGCGCAGGTCGGGGGTGACGGTGCCGGCATTGAGCATGCCGGGACCATGGCAATGCGAGCAATTCTCGGCATAGGTCGCCTTGCCCTTGTCGATCAGCGCCTGATCGGCGTTGCCGTTCTGTTGTGCCGTCGCCGGATGCACCACGATCAGCATGGCGGCTGTAACGATGGCGGCGGCGAATTGCGCCGCCGCCGCCAGGTTCAGTCGTTCCATCATGCGCAAACCGCTTACTGGGCCTTGACTGCGAAGACCCAGAGCGATCCGCCCGTCGGCACGTTGGCCAAGCGCTCGTCGCCGGAGAACAGCGAGTAGACACCGCCATAGCCGCTGGTGACGGCAACGTACTGCACGCCGTCCTGTTGCCATGTCACCGGCTGGCCCTCGATGCCGGAGCCGGTCTGGAACTGCCACAGCTTCTTGCCGTCATTGGCGTCGAATGCCTCGAACTCACCGGTCAACTGACCGGCGAACACGACCCCGCCGGCGGTCGACAGCACGCCCGAGAAGCGCGGGATATCACTCGGCACTTCCCATTTCGACTTGCCTGTCATCGGATCGATGGCGCTGAGATGGCCACGCGGTCCCTGCGGCCACTCCCACAAATCCGTCAGATCCATGCCGAGATACCACTCGCCAGCCTTGTAGGTCGCCGGCTCGGTCTTGTAGTGGCCGCCGAACGAGAGTGTATTGGCATAGGCGAGGCCGGTGTCCGGATTGAACGACATCGGTTCCCAGTTCTTGCCGCCCAGGATCGAAGGAAACACAACGACCTTCTTGCCCTCGCGCGCATCCTTGGTGACGTCGGTCTCGACCGGGCGGCCGGTCTTCAGGTCGATGCTGGAGGCCCAGTTCACCTTCACATAGGGATTGGCCGCGAGCAGCTTCCCGTTGGTCCGGTCGAGGACGTAGAAGAAGCCGTTGCGATTGGCATCCATCAGGACCTTGGTGGGCTTGCCGTCGACGTTGAGGTCGGCGAGCACCATCTCAGCGACGGAGTCATAGTCGAACGGGTTGTTCGGCGAGAACTGGTAATGCCATTTGATCTTGCCAGACTTCGGGTCGAGCGCGAGCACCGAGCAGGTGTACAGATTGTCGCCGGGACGCACCGCGGCGTTGAACGGGCCGGGGTTGCCGATCCCCCAATAGACCGTATTCAAATCGGGATCGTAGGAGCCGGTGATCCAGGTCGAGCCGCCGCCGAATTTCCAGGTGTCGCCCTTCCAGGTGTCGCCGCCCGGCTCATCCGGCGAGGGGACCGTGTAGGTCCGCCACTCATGCTTGCCGGTGGCGGGATCCCAGCCGTCGATGAAGTCACGGGTGCCGAATTCGGCGCCGGAGATTCCGGTCATGACGATGCCGTCGGCGACCAGAGGCGCCATCGTCATCGAATAGCCTTCCTTGATGTCTGCGGCCTTCTGACGCCACAGTTCCTTGCCGGTCTTGGCGTCGAGCGCGATGACATTGGCATCGAGCGTGGTGCGGAAGATCTTGCCGTCGTAGATGGCGGCGCCGCGATTGATGATGCCGCAACACACGATGCGTGGCGTCTCCGGCGGATATTCGACCTTGGTCTTCCAGAGCTGCTTGCCGCTCTTGACGTCGACCGCCATCGTGGCGCTGTTGCTGGTGACGTAAATCACGCCCTGATAGACCAGCGGCTGCGACTCCTCGCTGCGGTCGTCGGCCAGGCTGTAGTTCCAGACCGGAACGAGATTTTTGGCGTTGTCCTTGTTGATCTGCTTGAGCGGGCTGAACCGCTGCAGATTGTATCCCATGCCGTAGTTGAGGACGTTCGAGGTATCGGTCGCTCCCTTGACCAATTGATCGGTCGTCTGAGCACTCGCTCCATACGGAACGAGAATCGCAAGGCTAGCGGCCAACGCGATGCGTATCATGCGTTTTCTCCCAATGAATGACTGCACGTCTATTTTCTGACGTTGCAACACAGACAATCTTCCGGAAACAAGAAGGCGTCAATATGAAAGGATGGGTACGGGCGTCTCACGGCGCGGAATATTGTGCGGCGTCAAAGCGGAAAACGATTTCACCGTCCCTAGTTGACGCGGCTCCAGGTCTGGCCGCCACAGAACATGCTGCCGAAGGGCGGTTACGTTCCGTTGCCTTCTTTGGGGATCGGATTTGCGGCCACAGCTCCGCTGGCCATTTCGCTCTTGAGCTGTGCAAACTGCCGCCGCGCCTCGCGTTCGCGATCGTCAACCATCCGGACGGCGGCATCCTTCGTCATCGGCCCGCTCACGATCGGCGTGGAATTTTCGCCGACCGTCTCGTCCACGTAATATTCACCATCGGCCTCGCGGCGAACGGTCCATTTCAATCGGATCGATGCGATCGGGCCGGGGCCGAATTTACGGTAACCATCGGCCTCGATCGCTTCAACGGATACGGCAGACTTGTCCGCTGCCGCGGCCGCTTCGGGCTCCCGATGCGGTTCCGGCTGATCGAGAATGCTGGCGATTGCCGCGAGCACATTGTCGGTCGGATCACTCTCACTCAAAATCCATTCCTCCGGATCGGGCGTCATGAGCTTGCACGCGGCCGCGGTTGGCGCGGTATCGATAGCTTGCCGTCGAATGCGGCTGAGTTTTGTCGGCCTATGCGCAAACTGGCGGCAGTCTATCCTTCCAGGGGCGCGCCTGTTCGAGTTGCGCCGCCAGACGAAACAGGGTTGCCTCCTCGCCGAGGCGTGCCGCGAACATCATGCCGAGCGGCAGGCCGGCCGCGTTCCATGCGAGCGGCACTGACATCGCGGGCTGGCCCGACATGTTGAACATGGCGGTCGCCGGCATGTAGCGGCGCAGGATCGGCGCAAGATGCGACAGGTCTTCCGACATCGAATTGAGCTCGCCGATGCGCAACGGCGGCGAGCAGAGCGTCGGGCACAGGAATACATCGCAGCTTGCCGCGAAGGTCGCCAGCCCCCGCGAAATCTGGAATGCGGCGAGCTGGGCGGCGACATAGTCGGTCGCCGTGGTCTGCTGCGCGTTATGGGCGCTGGCAAGCGTCAGAATTTCAAAATCGCTCGCGGTGGCCTTGCGGCCGAGGCTCTGTTCGGCAAGCCGCACACTGAGCGCGGTGTTGGCGCCGACGATCGTCGCCATCACGGCTGCCGGGTCGGCGGCGAGGCGCGGCGCCCGCTCCTCGACATCATGGCCGAGGCCGGCGAGCAGCGCCGCGACGCCGCGAACCGCAGCGGCGATCTCGGCATCGATGGCTTCGCCATAGGGCGATTGGTCGGTAAAGGCGATGCGGAGCCGGCCGGGATCGCGGCCGACCTCCTCCGCGAACGGCCGCTGCGGCGGCGGCGCGACATAGGGGCTCGATGTCTCCGGGCCGCAAACGGCGTCCAGCATGACCGCGCTGTCGCGAACGCTGATGCTCACGACATGACCGCAGGAAAAGCCGCCCCAGCCTTCGCCACGGTCGGGCCCGAGTGGATTTCGCGCGCGGGTCGGCTTTAATCCGAACACGCCGGATGCCGAAGCTGGAATGCGGATCGAACCGCCGCCATCGCTAGCATGCGCCACGGGGAGGATGCGCGCGGCGACCGCCGCGGCCGCGCCGCCGGACGAGCCTCCCGGCGAATGTGCCAGATTCCACGGGTTACGGGTCGGGCCGAACAGGCGGCACTCGGTGGTCGGCAGCAGACCGAACTCCGGGGTCGCGCTCTTGCCGAAGATCGTCACGCCGGCGTTGAGGAAGCGCTGGGCAAGGGTGCCGGTGTGATCGGCCACATTGTCCTTGTAGATGCGCGCGCCCGAGGTGGTGCGGGTACCCTCCAGAAGGTCGAGATCCTTGAGCAGAAACGGCACCCCGGTGAAGGGACCGTCGGGGAGGCCCTTGTCGATCTGCCGCCTTGCATAGTCGTAATGCTTGACGACCACGGCATTGATCTGTGGATCGACCTTGGCGGTGCGCGCGATGGCCTCGTCCAGCAATTCGCCGGCACTGACCTGCTTCCTGCGGACGAGGTCGGCAAGGCCGACGGCGTCGTGCTTGCCGTATTCCGTGAACGCCATATCAGCCCCTGTTGTGATGTCAAATCTCGATGCCAGCTTTGCTCATCGGCAAGGGCTGCAAACCCTCGCGCTGAAATCAGCCGAGGACATCCTGATTGATGACGTTCTGTCGGATCGGTTCGCCGTCGAGCGCGCTCAGAATGTTGCGCGCGGTCTGCTCGCTCATGCGGTCGACGGCCTCGCGCGTCACGCCCGCCACGTGCGGGGCCATGATGACGTTGGGAAGCCCGAACAGCGAATGACCGAGCGGCGGCGGCTCCTGCTCGAAAACATCGAGGCCGGCGCCGGCAAGCCTGCCGGACACCAGCGCGTCATACAGCGCCTTCTCCTCGACGATCCCGCCGCGCGCGGTATTGATCAGATAGGCGGTCGGCTTGATCCGCTTCAAGCGCGCTGCGTTGAACATCCCGACCGTTTCCGGCGTCTTCGGGCAATGGAGGCTGACAAAATCGGCGCGGGGCAGGGCGGCATCGAGGTCGGCAACCGGCTCGCAGCCCGCCGCCTTGATTTCGGCCGCGGGCTTGTAGGGATCATAGACCAGAACGTGCATTTCCATCGCCAGGCAGCGTTTGGCAGTCCGGGTGCCGATGCGGCCGAAGCCGACGATCAAAACGGTCTTGCCGAACAAATCGTAGGGCAGCCGGCCGAGCCGGCTCGCCCAGGCGCCGTCCTTGACCAGCGCATGCATCTCGACGGCTCGCTTGGCGAGCGTCAGCATCATGAACAGCGCCTGTTCCGCCACCGATGGAGAATTGGCGGTGCCGGCTACCATCAGCGGAACCCGGCGGCGGCTCAGCGCGGGGACATCGACGGCGTCGTAGCCGACGCCGATCCGGGTCACCACCTTGATGTCCTTTGATGCCTCAAGCTCCGGTTCGCCGAAATGGGTGGCGCCGAGGGCGACGCCGTGCACCGGCGCCTGCTGCCTCAGCATGGCCTCGAAATCGCTGGCCGAGATCATGTTGGGAAATTCGACGAGCTCGATATCTTCCCGTTCCTTCAACAGAGCTCGTCCCGGCTGCGACATTGATTCCGTGACGAGAATCTTCTTCTTGTTGGTCGCCATTCCCGAGCCCCTGGCCTTTTCTTGCTGTGCGGCCGTCAAATGACGGCGCCGGTCACCTCATTTAGCAGGTGCATATTGTTGAGGTCCACTGCCAATCGGAGCGGGCTGCCGGCGCGCGCGCCGGCATTGGGGTTGACCCGTCCGCACACTTGCGCGCCCTCAAGGGTAAAATAGATCAGCGTCTCCATGCCCATCGGTTCGGTCACGTCCGGCACGGCGTCGAACGGTTCGAATCCCGGTTCGGGATGCGCCTTGGCTTCGGCGATATGCTCCGGGCGCAGTCCCAGCAGCAATTTGTCGTCGCGCCCGATGCTTTGATATTTGGCGGCGCGGCTGGCGGGCAGCGGAAGCTTGATCCGGTCGGTGATGCGGACGTGCAGCCTGCCGCCGACATCCTCGAACCGGCAGGGGATGAAATTCATCGCCGGCGAGCCGATGAAGCCCGCGACGAAGCGCGTCGCCGGATTGTGATAGAGATCGTTCGGCGTTCCGATCTGCTCGATGCGGCCCTTGTTCATCACCACGACCCGATCGGCGAGCGTCATCGCCTCGACCTGATCGTGAGTCACATAGACCGTCGTGGTGTGGACCTTCTGATGCACCTTCTTGATCTCGATCCGCATCTGGACCCTGAGCTTGGCATCGAGGTTGGACAGCGGTTCGTCGAACAGGAAGACCTTGGGATTGCGCACGATGGCACGGCCCATGGCGACACGCTGGCGCTGACCGCCGGACAGTTGCTTCGGCTTTCGATCGATCAGGTCGGTGATGTCGAGCATGCGGGCGGCTTCGGTGACCCGGGTCGTGATCTCGGCCTTGGGATAATGCTTCAGCCGCAGCCCGAACGACATGTTCTCCGCAACCGTCATGTGCGGATAGAGCGCGTAATTCTGGAACACCATGGCGATGTCGCGGTCCTTCGGCGGCACGTCGTTAACGACGTCGCCGCCGATCATGATGTCGCCATCGGTGATATCTTCCAGTCCCGCGATCATCCGCAGCGTGGTCGATTTTCCGCAGCCCGACGGCCCCACCAGCACGACAAATTCATGGTCGGCGATGTCGAGATCGATGCCGCGCACCGCCTCGACGTCCTCGTAGCGCTTGATCACCTTCCGCAACGTAACGTCCGCCATCGGCATCAACCCTTGGTCGCGCCGGCGGTCAGGCCGGCAATGTAGTAGTCCATCAGGAAAGCGTAGATGATGAGAGGGGGCGCCGCGCCGAGCAGGGCGCCGGTCATGATCTGCCCCCAATTGTACACGTCGCCCTTGATCAGGGTGGTGACGATGCCGACCGGCAACACCAACTGGTCGGTCGAGGTAGTGAAAACCAGCGGATAGAGAAATTGCGCCCATGACACCGTGAAGGCGAAAATGGTGGCGGCGATCAGACCGGGAAGCGCGACCGGAATGAAGATGCGCGTCAGCGTCTGGAACCAGGACGCGCCGTCGATGATCGCGGCTTCGTCGAGTTCCTTGGGGATCGACGCGAAGTATCCGATCATGATCCAGGTGCAGAACGGCACGGTGAGCGTCGGGTACACGATCACCAGCACATACCATCTGTTGATGAGCTGAATGCCGGTGAAGTCGCTGAACACCGCGAACATCTTGAACAGCGGCAGAAACAGCAGCGAATCCGGGATCAGGTAGGTCAGGAACACGCCAGTCGCGAGTGTCGCCGACCCCCAGAACCGCATCCGCGCCATGGCGAAGGCGGCCGGCACGCTGATCAGCATGGTAATGATGACCACAAAGATCGAGACCAGCGCCGAGTTGCGGAAGAACGTCAGGAACTGATTCGAGGTCAGCAACCCGAAGTAATATTCCAGGGTCGGGTGAAACACCCACCAGGGATTGGTCGCCGCCGAAATCTCGGCGCTGCTTTTCAGCGACGTGATCAGCATGTAGAGCGGCGGCACCAGCGAGATGATCGCAAACAGCGTCAGAAAGAAATACGACCATCGAAGCGCCCAGGTGCGGTCGCGGCTCATGCTGCCATATTTGACCGGGCGGGTCGGTGCCGCCTTGTCGATGACCACGGTACTTGTCATCAGGCTTCGTTCCCGCGCTTGTTGATGTCACGGAGGATGAAGACCGCGGCGATGGCAAGGATCGGGAACATGAACAGCGACACGCTGGCGCCGAGTGGAATATCGCTGCCCTCGATCCCGACCTTGAAGGCCCAGGTCGCGAACAGATGGGTATGATCGAGCGGACCGCCGGCCGTGAGGATGCGCACGATGTCGAAGTTCGCAAAGGTCACGATCAGCGAAAACAGTGTCGTGATCGCGATGATGTTGCGCATCATCGGCAGCGTCACGTACCAGATGCGCTGCCACCAGTTGGCGCCGTCGATGGCGGCGGCTTCGTAGAGCTGGTCGGGCACCGATTTCAGCGATGCCAGGTACATGATCATGAAGAACGGTGCGCCGTACCAGATATTGACCAGGATCACCGAGAAGCGGGCCCAGTTGGGATCGCCGAGCCATGAAATGGGTCCGATGCCAAAGAACGAAAGCGTATAGTTGAAGGCGCTATAGGACGGATCGAACAGCCACAGCCAGGCCAGCGTGCTCATCGCCGGCGGGATCACCCAGGGCACCAGCAGCATGCCGCGCCATTTGCGCTGTCCCTTCGCCGGAATGTTGTGAACGAAGTGGGCGACGATGAAGCCGATCAGCGCCTTGAAGATCACCGCCGAAATCGCGAAAATGCAGGACTGCTCGACCACGAGCCAGAACGTGTCGCGCTTGAACAGGAATTGAAAGTTGCCGAGGCCGACAAAGTGCTGCATCGATTTGTTCAGCGTTGCCAGATGCAGGGAATAGAATGCGGGATAGATCACGAGGATGCCGATCAGCAGGATCAGCGGCAGCGTCATCAGAAATGCCGCCGTCGACTTCCGCTTCAGCGCCACCCTGAGACTGGCGCGTTTGCGCGCAGATCCTGCGGCGGAAAGGCCGTTGGCCTGAAATGCGACGTCAGCCATGATGCATCTTCCTCGCGTGTCCCATTGAGACAGAAGCAATCTCGGAATTACCACCGGGGGGAGCCGGTCTGTGCCGGCTCCGCATTGCACTGATGACATCGCGACCGGCCGCAACGGTCACGCCACAACCGGCGCGCCGTTGCGGCGATTGGTCGTCTAGCTCCGCATGAAGCCTTCGCACTCGCCTTCGGCCCAGGCGAGCGTCTTTTCCATGGTCTCGCCCTGGTAGTATTTCAGGCACATCTTGGTGAGGGTGGCCTGTGCATAGATCTGCTGGGCGATCTTGGGCGGCGCCGGCGAGGCCGCAATCGACAGCACCTGGTGATTGTAGGGGTTCGGATAGCTGAACAGCGTACCCTTTGGCGGACCTTCTTCGGCCCAGGTCTTCAGCGTTGTCAGCTTTGCGTATGCCGGGAGGTCATATCCGCCGCTCGCCTGGACCAGCTTGGCGATCGATTCCGGCTGCGACAGATGGACCAACAGACTCTTGGCGGCTTCCTTGTTCTTGGAGAAGCTCCAGATGTTCCAGAAGAAAGGCAGGAACGGCGCGAAACGGCCTTTCGGTCCGACCGGGAAGCCATGGGTCCAGCATTGTTCCGCGATTTGCGGCGCGTCACGCTTGGCGACCGCCCAGGCGCTGGGTGGATTCATGATCATGGCGCCCTTGCCGGAAACCAGCCATTTGTTGTTGGAGGCATCATCCCACGCCGCCACTCCCTCCGGCAGGAAGGCGATCAGCTTCTTGTAGAATTCGAGAACCTGGCGCACCGCATCGGTCTTGACCGTGAGGTTGCCCTTGGCATCGACCAGTTCGGCACCAAACGCCTGGAAGAACGCGCCTGCGGTATCGACACTGTCGGAGGTCTCGCCGAGCCCGATGCCGAACGGGAAACCACCCTTGTGGCAGGCTTCCGCCGCCTTCAGGAAGGTGTCGGTGTTCCAGTTGTCCGCTTTCGGCGGACTGCCGGCCGGATACATCTCCTGGACGTCGATATTGGCGTATTTCTTCATCAGGTCGATGCGCGAGCAGGGACCCTTGATCTGGCTGCCGATGCAGGCGGGGACGCCGAGCCATTTGCCGTCCAGTTGACCGAGATATTTGACGGTGCCGTTGACATCGCCGTTCTGCTTGATCAGTGGCTCCATGATGTCGTTGACGGGTTCCATCTGTTCGGAGTTCGCGTGCGGCCACCAGGTCGGCATCGCCAGGATGTCGTGGCCGGATTTCGCCTGGGCCTCGGCGGCGATGGTCACGAGGTTCTTGTTGCCCTGGCTCGTGATGTAGTCGATCGAAACCTCGACCTTCTCCTTGGCGGCCCATTCGTTGACGAGATCGGTGGAGGCCTTGTTGGCGCCGGGCACCCAGTGATCCCAGAAACCCATGGTCAATTTGCCGGCGGCATAAGCCGTTCGGATATAGGGCGCTGAGACCAGCGCCGCGGATGATAGTGCGGTAGCGGCTACGAATTGTCGTCGAGACAGCTTGTTCCGAGTCATGGTGTTCGCTCCCAGTGAACCAATCGAGGCAAGACTGAAATCTCGCTATTGTTGTTTTTCTTCGCCGCCGGGCAGGCCCTAGGAGGCGGCGCGGAGATTTCGTTGCGGCGATCAGAGCAGAATTACGTGCGTCTGTCGAGAAACCCGGCGCAGGTGAGTGTAGAACTAACGTTGTGCTTTAATTCGGCCTGCGGGCTCTTGCTGTCCTGAGACCGATGGTTGACTCGGCGGGGCGTGTTTTGCGAAAATTTGAGGCAAATACTGCGCCGCACACGTCGCGCCGGCGGCAGGACCTGGAAGGTGCGTAAATGCGCCGCAGGCTTCAACCTGACACGCCTCGCCGCCTCGTCGATCGCCGTGTGCCCCGGCGTGACGGTAGACTTGCGCGGTGCGAAGCCGCTAGTGTTGGCACCAGCAGCGACGCGCCGCCCGAATGCGCTCCGCCGCCAGATCGAATTCGACCATTTCGACCATGGAGATCAGAGAATGACGCTGACGACGCTTGTGCCGCTAAGGGTTGGGTTAGTGGCCGTGGCGTTGCTGTGCGCGCCAGCGGCGGTGGTCGCACAAGGACTGGTCCAGGGGGTTCAGCAAGGGGCTCAGGCTGGCAACAAGGCGGCGGGACCGGTCGGTGGGGTATTGGGAGGCGCAATCGGTGGCGTCGTCGGCGTATTCACCGGCGTGCTTGGCGTCGGGAACAATGCGCAATCGCCCGCCGCGAACGGGAGCAATGCGCCGAACGCAGCGAAGCAGCCCGGCCCCGCCAAGGCGACCAAAGCAGCCGCCAAGGGTGGGAAGGCGGCCAAGCAAGGGGCACCCGCCCAGGATGCGGCGGCGGTGCCGGCCCCGGAAGCCGCCGCGCCGGCCCCGGAAGCGGCGGCGGTACCCCCGCAGCAAACGGCGGTGCTGACCCAGGAGAGCGCGCCGCAATTGACCGCCGAGCAGATTGTCGCCAACAGCGATTCCAATATCGATCGGATCAAGGCGGAATTGAACTTGACGCCCGTGCAGGCAAAGAACTGGTCGGGATTCAGCAGCGCGATGCATTATCTCAGCCACAACGGCGCCGACCGCCTCAATCTGCGATTGACCCGCGCCAAGCGTGACCCGCCTGACGACATCATCGAGCAGATGCGCAACGAGGCTCAGTTCCTGAACGATCGCGCCATCGATCAGCGCAACGTCGCCGATGCCGCCGAGCCGCTGTTCACAAGCCTCGACGACAAGCAAAGGGCCGTCTTCATCGCGGAAATGGTGCGCCTCAGCCACGAGCGAGGGCTCGATTAGCTATAGCGTTTTCCGGTTCACGCGGATCATTGTCGCTCTCCCAAGGCCTCATGGTTCGAGACGCGAAGGCGCGCTCCTCACCATGAGGGTCTGATATGGGACCTCGTCCTGAGGAGCATCGCCAAGCGATGCGTCGCGAAGGATGAAGCCATTAAGGTCGAAATTGCGCTAAACCAGCAGGTTGCAAGATCGGCGCCGCGAATAGCCGGGCGCGCGAGCCCCTGGGGTAAGTTGAAGGCGCGGCACCCGGCTATCCCGCCGCAGCGGCGCGGCGCGCCAACTCGTCATGCGAAGTTGAAGATACGCTGACCGTTCCACGCCCGATACATGGCGGAGTCATGACCTTGTCGGGAATCGGGCCGCCGCTATGATTTGGGAAAGTTCAGCTCCACGCCGACACCGCCGGGATCGTAGAGGAAGGCGAGGACCCATAAGCTTTGTTTAAGGTTTGTGGCTATCCTAGGCAGCGGGCAAGGCAGAAGGCCTATGGAAGAGAAGCGAAAGTATCAACGGACGGAAATCGACGAGCCGGCCTATGTGTCGGCGGAGGGTTCCGTCATGAGCTGCATGGTGCGGAACATTTCGCCCGAGGGCGCTGCCATCGATGTCGAGAACCCGGCCTTTGTGCCGTCCCGCTTTCGCCTGGTGATGGCCAACGGCTCCTCGGTGCGGGAATGCCGGATTGCCTGGATCCAGCAAAAACGGATCGGTGTGACTTTTGTTGCTGCGCCACCGGACCTGCTGGATCATGTGGCCAAGGCGGGTGCCGAGGAGGCATAGGCCGATCTCGCCGCAACCGGACGGCTACTTCCTGAGCAACAGTTTGATCTTGGTCTCGACAGGCGACCTCAACACCGAAACCAGCGGCGGGCTTGCTCGAAATGGAGGATCGCGCGGCCACCCAGGATGCCGGCGGCACCACCCGATATTTTCTCGATTGCGTCCTGCACACGGCCATGGCGATCGGGCGTCAGCATCTGCATGAGTTCCAGCGTCAGCGCGCTGCCGAGCACGATCAGGCACACCAGAGGGATTTGCCGGGGATAGGCCAGGCAGAACAGCGCGCCGAGCGCTCCGAAGGCGGCGAGATGCTGGAAGGTGGTCGGCGCAGGCAGGGTCGGCCTGTCCCCGATCGGCGAGATCGTCGCATAGATGATGAAGATCAGTACCGCCCAGGCGGCAACGGCGACGATTCGATGAACCATGCCGACGTCATAACCGGGGAAGATGGGGAGAGAAAGGCCAGCGCGCTTTCCGCGCATTGGAGCGCAGACAGGGACGTAGCGGCCGGCCGGGAATAGCGCCGGTCAACGATATTCGACGAATTTCTTGTAGATCCAGCGCCGGCCGTCGTGCCGTCGCCACACCTGCCCGAACACCAGCCGACCGGTGATCGATCGCCGCGGAATGAAAACAGTCCAGAGGTGCCATACCTCGGCCCAGGCCGGTTTGGCGCTCACGTTTGGAATCTGAAGATGGTGACTGTCCGTAGCCATGCGTGACCCGATGGAGCGAAGCCACCGCACGCTACCGTGATCAGGTGATCTCGCAATCGAGTTCGGCGCTTAACCTAACCGATCAAGGTTACTTTCGGTTACGCGTCCAGCCGTGGTGGAGTTTGCGTCCGGTCCGTCATCGCCAGCCGATATCGTCGCTAGGCAAGGATGCGAAAGTTCGGCTTGCCGACACCCTGCGCCGCGCCTTCGGCCGGCTGTTTTCGGGCGCGGCTTCGCTCGACCTCGATCAACTGCAGGTGGCGTCGCAATTCGGCGCCATACTGGTTGATCTGGTTGCGCGCCTCGCGACGCTCGAAGGGCGTAAGCGAAGGGTTTGCAAGGTCTCTCCACGCGACCCTCAGCAATTCCTTTAGCCCCTGTGTATTGCGGTCCAGAACCTCTAGCTCGGTCATCTTCGCTTCGCCTTCAAAGAAACCAGGCAGGTTCGCGAACATAGCTCTGATTCTGCCTTGTTTGAAATCTGATTGTTGCAAGCCCGCGCGACGGCCGCGAGGTCACGACAATGCGCTCCCCGAATCATCGAGCGCGAACGAACGGGAGCCATGGGAACGGGAGCCACGGGTAAGCCAACAGGCGAATCGCGGTGCGCGTCAGATCAAGGGCGCGGGCGCGGCGGAGGTCTTGGCATCTGCGGTCGGCGCGGACGTTTTCATGGACACCGGAAAACGGCTTCATGGTTTAGGAGTGGTGAAATACTTGCCGGGAAGAGGGCGCGCTAGCGGAACGCAAAGGCCGCGCCGACGGCGCCGGCGAATTCGCCCAGCTGTTGGACGTAGTGGCCGTTATACAGCGCCTGGTCCGTCAGATAGAAGGCGATGCAGCCGGCCGCGCAGGCGAGCAGGGCTTTCATCCCGCCAGAATGGCGAAAACAATTTAACGCCGGGAAAACAACAACGGCGGCAATTTAGATGCCGGCAAGCCGCGCAGCGAAAATAAACCACCTGTTTACGACAGCGCAGAGAAGCGATGGGCAAGGCGGATGCCTTGCTAGTTGCTTTGATTTCTCTAGAGAATTTCCGCTCACGAAAGGGCCGGCCGGGGTATTTCGTTGGCTAGATTAGCAAGCCGTTAAACTCTGGACAGCACGGTATATTTTTTGGGCCAATCCATGATCGATGAAAAAGTCAAAATCAAATGTTCGAAGTGCTCGCAGTTTTTCCGTGAGCGGGCGCAGAAAATCCGCAACGGTTTCCAGACCAACTGCCAGCATTGCAATCGGATGATTACCTTCGACACCACATCGGAAGACAGAAATATCCGCCGTGCGCTGGTCAGCGCCAGGGAAGTGAGAATGCTGCTCGAAGCCCGGCCCAAGGTTGCCGCGGATCCGCCGGTCTGAACGATCGGCCGCGATAGCGGCGTCCCCCATTTTGCGCGCCGGGCGGCGCCTTGCGCTGCTCGAAGGTAGCGAATAGTCGGCGCCGATCGGGGTAATGGTTAACGCAATCGTTCAACAATGATCGTCGCTTGAGGCCTCCATCTTAGAATTTTATCGGTATTAGAGTCCCCGTCTGAACGAGCGGGGGCTCAAATGACGATCGAAATGATCGCGCTGGCAGGATTTGTGTTCACGGCCGCCGCGCTGGCCGCGCTGGCCTACGAGCGTCGCATGGACGTTCTTTACGGCCCGTACATTGAGGGACGATCTGGACGGGCCGGTATTTCAATTGAGCGGTTTTGGACCGATGCATTCGGCCGCCGACTACTTCCGCTGGAAAGCAGGCATTTTCAGCCGCGTTGCCGTCATGATCGCGTGCTGACGTGAGCGCTGTCATGACGAGCGTCGAACATACCTTCACCCGCCAGCGGCCGCGATTCAAGTTCGTGTGCGAGAGATGTGGCAGTCTCTCGATCAAGGTTGCGGATCCCGTGACATCTCCCTTGACCACGCTCGTGGAATGCGCACGTTGCGGCGCCGTCCGGGGAACTTTGGGCGAACTGCACGAGTTGGCGCGGCAGAGTTCGGATCTGTTCGAATTCTGATATCCGCCATATCGTCAGAGTTTGGCGATCAGCCAACTGATCCCAATTTCCAATAGCCAGAGCCAGCCGCCCACCGCGGCGATGCCGGCAACAAGAACCACGATTTTGAAGAGCGGTCGGGACATGGCGCGGCGACCCCGAGAACCGATCGCCCATGGTAGCGGCAAATTTGAATCGTAAGTGAGCGAATGTTGCCGCGGATGAGCTGAACACCAGCTTGGACACCGTTGGTCGCGCGATATTCCGCATCTGGCGTTTGGAGTAACGAGGCCGCGGCGGCGGCTTCCGTCATTTCTCGCTGAGCGAAAGGGTTTCCCTGAGCTCGAATGTGCCCAGACGAAACTCGTCCTCGCCCTCGGCGGCAGTCGCCGTCGTGAAGAGCGTGAACGCGGCGTTCGGATACAGCTTCCAGACCGCCAGATCCTCGGCCGTGATCGTGAGCCATCCAAATTTGAACATGTATCGGCCCGGTTCGGCCACGCGGCCGACTTGCGCCCAGGTGATCTTGTTGAGGGTCAATTGAGGCGGCTTATATCGGCCCGGCTCATCCACCTTGTCGGGATCGTCGTCTGCTTCAGATCCGGTCATGCTCAGACTTCACGGCAACATGGCCCGGGTTGAGGCGTTTGACAAAGCGCGCCGGCGGATCAGGATTCGACAGTGAACCCGCCCGCGATCTTGTACGACTTGCATTCGATCCTCGCCCACTCGACGGCTTGCTTGTAGTTGCGGCACCTGAGCGATATTTCTCGGCCGCGGAAGACGACGATAACATCGCAGTCCGGAACGCCGCTGTGACGTCGTACCCGCACTTCGGCGGCCTGCTCGGCGATCATCGAAATCATCAGGGCCTCCACATTGTCGCTTGTGCGTTCGTCGTCTCGGCGGGGCCCGGGTTTCGCCGCTCCTGCACAACACGGTCCCCCCTTTGGCAGACAATTATTTCGACGACGCGCTCCGGAGGGAGTCAATTGGAATTGAGAGCGGGTTCGGCCTTATGCACAATCAAAAGCGGGAAATACCAGCCGAATATTCAGGGCTGACTCTGGGCAGCGTGTTTTCGGTTCCAGCCCCGCAAATAGAGAAACGCCTGCGCGGCAAGGATGCCGAATGCGCCACCCACTACCTTTTCGGTGGCGTCAAACAGTGTGCCATGACGGTCCGGTGTCAACGTCTGCAGATATTCGAGGCCGACGGCGGTAACAAAAACGACGATGCACACAAAAACGATGCGTCTGGGATAGGCGAGAGAAAACAGCGCCCCGAAAACCGCAAACGCGACGACATGCTCGAAAAGGCCATAAGTTCTCGCCTTCGGCCACATCAGAAGCGGCGCCAGTCTGTAATAGATCGAATAAGCGAATTCGACGTGGGTCAGCGTGGCGTAGGCGAATGTCGCAACACATGCCCAGGCTGCGCAGATGATGAGCTTCTGAGGCACCGGATCTCCTGGCGGCCGCTTCGGGGTATTTGGCAAGCTGAGATGATCTCGGCAACCAGCGGGATCCCGGCGCATCCGGGGGTCGGTGGCGTCCCGATCGAGCCTGACGCCTCCGGCATATATTCGATCCGGCCGAGACCGGAAGCTACTCAAACAAAAAGACCGCCGGAAGGCGACAGCCTCCGGGCGGTCTTTTTTGTCTGTCGGCCACTACTGCCTCAGGATGTGAAGCTTGTGGTCCGCCAACGGCGGTTGAATCCGGAAATCGTCGAGCTTCTTTCCGGACCCGAGTTGTGCGGTCAACCAGCGTGGCTGCTTGCCGCGGCCCGACCAGGTCTCCGCAGGTTCGGCGGGGTTTCGATATTTGGGAAACACCGGCGGGTAGGGGCGGCTCGCCTGGGTCATTCTCCTGATATTGGCCTGCAGGGTTCCAAGCTTGAGCCGCCTCAATCTCTGATCGAGGCGGGCTTTATCGGCCGATAATTTGCGCGCCAAAACCGAGGTGACCAGCTCGTGAAGGGACCAGAGTTCTTCTTCGGACATCGCTCCGAGATCATGACGTTCCATTTTTGCTAGCTCTCATGAATTGTCGTGGCGCCGGTCCGTCCATTGACGGTCTCGTTTGAGGGTAATTTTGGGCGCTTCCGGGTCGCTTCAATGGTCGAAGAAAGCCAAATCTGCGAGTCACGCCGCTGCCGCTCGGGGCCCCTGGCGCGGATCAGTTTTTTCAACCGGCGCGGAATTCAACTCAACCAGAGATTGAAGTTGGACAAAACCGATTCCACTGCGGGCGAGGCAAAAGAAAAAATGCCAGATAGCTAACTCGCGGACGAATTCGAGTTGGTCGACGCCCGGTTCGTGCCGGACCGGTTGGATTTTGCCGACCGCGTGGAAGGACAGCCAGCGGCTTCCTTGGCCGAAGCAACGATCACCCGTGGGGCATCGGCATAAGCGGGCTCGCCGCGCCCATTTACATACCACCGGCTTCTCAGGAAGAGACTTTCCACGAGAAAGGGAAAATTCGGAGGTGCGTGCCCGGCCGGCGGTTTGATTACACGGGCGGCAATTCCCGGAAACTTCAATCTGTAAATTTTTCCAACGCTTAACATAACTGGAACCCTGCCGGTTCCATCATTATCACCGGAAATACCGCAGGTAAATCCCATTATTTCCAATTAACTATAGCTTTCCACGGGTGTGGCAGCCGCCGCTGTGCAGCGGGGCGCGGTGACCGTCCCGGCCGGGTCAGCACGAATGGCGCCGTCCATCATAGCCCCGGTAGGTTCCGGAGGCCGCATCATACGTCCGGTAGTGGGAGCAGTCGTCGGAACGCGTGGCGCGCTTGCGCGGTTCGTGGTCGGCGCGTTTTGGCACGGCTGCGGCTTCAACCGGCTTATTCGCCGGTTTGCTGATCTCCGGTGCCGCGTCTTGCGGCGGCGCCACGGCTTCCAATTGCCCGGCGGCGGGCTTCTCTTCCGCCACAGCGGGTTTCTGTTCGGCGGCGGCAGGTTTCTCGTCCGCCATGGTGGGCTTCCCTGCCCCAGCCGGGGGGTTCTGCTCCGCGGCCTTGCCGCGCTCCCGGTCGATGAACTCCTTGCATTGAATCGGGAAAACGATCTCTCCGGACGCGGTCAGCCCGATTGGCATGCAGCCGCCGGGCGGCACGTCTGCCTTCACGGCCGGTTCCGCTGGCGCGGGATTCGGGTTCACCGTTCCAGTGGTCTGGGCGAGCGCCGCGCCGCCCATCACCGTGAGGAGGACACAGCAACGCGCGGCAACGCGGCGGGGAAGTGCGTTCGGGAGAGCCGGTATACGCTTCATGCGATCTCTTTATCTTTGGCAGGCAGTCATAATCAACTGCCTTCGTCATGGGTCCGATCGAGCGAGGCGCGGAGTTCAGTGGTAACCCGGTTGCAATATTCGTTCAGCCGCTGGATTCTCTCCCGTTGCGTCCGGAGATCGTCCGCGCGCGCCGCAGCCGCGGTTCGATCGGACCCTTCGAGGGGCGACAGTTCATCCACAGACATCGATTTGAGATCACTCATGTTACTAACTCTCATGATTGTCGCGGCGCTGGTTCTTTCATTGACGGTGGGGTTTGAGGGCTAATTTTGGGCGCTTCCGGGCCGCTTCAATGGTCGAAGGAGGCCAAAATTGAGAGGCTCGGCCGCGCACAGCCCGCACAAAATCGGTTTCAGCTTTTCCCCGCCCGCATCCGCCGCATCTTGGATACGGCAGCTCTGGTTCCGTAGCCGACGATCACTCCGGCAACGAACCCGATTGCAAGCAGAATAAGGACGGCCTTGGGATCCATGCGCGAAAGCCACCGCACGTTGCGCCGCACTCGCCAGTTTACGCCGGTGCGGGGCGAAAGATAGTGGATTGACGTCGGGGGCAGGGAAGCGGCTGGAGTCGTTTACATTTCAATGTCGGGTCGCAGCAGGCCGCGCACCCGCCATTTCATCTGTGGCTGGCTCTGCCTGATACAGAATCGGCCGTCGCTGACCGGCACGCGCAAAACCGAAGCGGGTTTGTTGCTGCAGCACTGCTGAAAGCTGTCGGGAAAGCCGGGTTGATAGACATAAAGCCGCGCATAGAATGGCTTTACCGAAATCACCAGGTCGATGAATTGAAGATCGCGCGGCAGCTTGCCGCCGAAATCGACCAGGCGATCGCCGGGCTGGCACGCCAGCGCTACGGCAAGCAGCAGCTTCTCCATCGACGCCTCCAGGACCCGACAAGCCTACAAGCGTTCCCTGCAGATAAGAAGACCGCGCGAGCGGCGGTCCCCGTTGTTGCGAAATCCCGATTTGCGGCGCGCCTTCAGCCGAACGTGACGCCAATCCGCTTTTCCTTGCGCCAGACGATGTAGCAGTGATAGCGCAAATTGGGCGTTGCAATAGAGAGCGTGACCTCGTGGGGAATACCAGCCATCGTTGCCACGTCAAGCGCGGCTCCAGCGTGTGACAGGTTGCGCACGATGCAATCGATCCCGGCGCCGTCAAACTCGATGGTTCCGGCCTTGAAGACCCGCTGTCGTGGTGTTGCACGTCGCTCGATCATTGGCCCGATTTAGGCTAAAAGTTTAACCGCCTGATCAACGACGGTGACGAAACCCGGCGGTATCGGGAAACTAAACATTTACCAGCACGCGGAGGCGTTCAGCGATCGTTGGTGAGGGCAGTTGCCCCAGCGGTGTGGAAAACCCTGCAACCCGCGCCTTCCGGCAGGCTTCGCCGTTAAGTTGCCCGAATCACAATCGCACTCTGCTGTTGTCGCAGCGGCGGTGCGACGACCTAGGCTCCATTGACTCCCGCCTCATTCCGGTAAGCGTAATGCGTTGCGGAATGGGGCGGCTTTTCAGCGGAGACCCGAAGCGTGCAGATTTCCTTGCCTGACACTGCCTCAGGCGACTGCACGATGCAGCCAGTCGGTGAACTGACTGACGTGCTTTCCTTCGGCGCGCGGCGTGCGGTGAACGAAATAGGGGACACCCTTCAGGGTCAAATTCGGCAACGGCGCGACCAGTTCCTGTTTTGCAAAGCTTGCGTCGAACAGATTTTTCGGAGCGATGATGGATCCCAGCCCGTCGCGAACCGCGTGCATGGCCACGAACAGATGGTCGAAGCGATGGCCTCCTTCCATGATCTGGTGGTCGACCCCGACAAAATCGAGCCACGCTTCCCATTGGCCGGGACGCGTCGCAGCCGTGATCATGCGATGACGCATGACGTCGGACGGCTGTCTGACCGGAAGCTGAGCCAACAGCGACGGCGACGAGATCACCGTCAGTTGCTCGTCAGACAGGAACTCGGTTGCATGCAGGCGTGTCGCGAGATGAGACGGATTGCCTCGCGTGATGACAATGTCGGTGGAAGACAGGTCCGGAGTCTGCCCGGTCTGTCTGGTCGCTGTCCAAACCATGATGTTGGGATTCTCGTTCTGAAATTCCAAAAGCCGCGGCAGCAACCAGTACATCGCCAAGGTCGCCGGCGCCTCGACCGAAACGACGAGCTGGTTTTTCTGCCGGCGCACATATTCGCAGGCGCCCTGGATTTCGTTGATCGACTGACCCAGCTTTTCAGCCAGCACCTGACCATAGGGCGTGAGGACGAGACGTCGGCCCTCGCGCATGAACATCTGCTGTCCCAGCCAGTTTTCGAGTGCATTGATCTGTTTGCTGATCGCCCCATGTGTCACGCCCAACTCAGCGGCGGCAGCGGTGAGGCTGGGAGCGCGCGCGGCAACCGCAAACGCCCTCAAAGCCACCAGCGGTAATTCACGCGCCTTCATCCTCATTCCCTGGGTGTTTTTTCCGATTCAGATGTTACTAAATTTCACACGTTTGTGCAATTTATTCGATTGAAACTCACCATGCTAAGTCCATACGGTGGGACATGCCGAGTTTCTACCCGCTCCGGGCCATCATCTTTGATCTCGACGGTACCCTCGTGGACAGCGCCGAAGACCTCCGCGCCGCGCTCAACCGGTTACTGGGCGGGCTCGGCCTCCGTCCGATCGCAGCAAACGAAATCAAGGGCATGATCGGCGACGGCGTGCTCAAACTGGTGGAGCGCGCGCTGGTCGCGGCGCACGGCGACCCGCAGCAGAAGGATGCTCTGCTGCCCCGGTTTCTCGAAATCTACCAGGCGAATTCGGCGAACCTGACCCGCTGCTATCCGGCCGTGCCGGAAACCCTCGATGTGCTGCATCGCAACGAGTTTCGCCTGGCCGTCGTGACCAACAAGCCGGTGTTTGCGGCGAACAAGATCCTCAAGGCGCTGTCCCTGGCCGAGTTCTTCCCGGTCGTCGTTGGCGGCGACAGCGCGCAACAGCGAAAACCTCACCCGGCGCCGCTTTTGGAGGCGGCCCGACGGCTGGGGGTCGACGTCAGCCAATCGCTGATGGTGGGCGACAACATCCATGACGTCGAAGCCGCGCACGCCGCCGGTATGCGCTGCGTCGCCGTGGGTTATGGCTACCATCATCGGCCGCCGTCCGAGTTCAATGCCGACCATCTCATCGACCGGTTCGCCGATCTATTGCCGCTTGTCATCAATTTGGCATCCCAGTGCCGTACCACTGGCTGCGAGGTGGAGCGTATTTCCTCGACCTGATCAATTGTTCCCACGACCGGAGCGTCACCTGTGCCTCAATCCATCGCGTCCTCGCGCCATACAGACCGGACCGTCGAAGTCAATGGACGGAGCTATGCCGCGCCAAAGCGCCCGACCGTGGTGATCATCGTCGATGGTTTCGATCCGGCCTATCTCGAGCACGGGATCGCCAATGGCACGCTGCCGACCATGAAATCGTTCAGGGAAAACGGCTTCGTGGGAATTGCGGATTGCTCGATACCAAGCACGACCAACACCAACAACACTTCGATCGTGACCGGTGTGCCGCCGGCGGTGCATGGCATCAACGGCAACTATTACCTCGATTCCGAAACCGGCGAGGAAATCATGATTACCGACGCCAAGCGGCTGCGGTGCGGCACCATCCTCGGTGCGCTGAGCCATGCCGGCGTGAAAACGGCGGTCGTCACCGCCAAGGACAAGCTGCTCAAGGTGCTGGCATTCGAAATGGATGGAATCAACTTCTCCTCGGAACATGCCGGCAACGCCAATCTCAGGGACAACGGCATCGACAACGTCGAGCAACTGGTTGGCCGGTCAACTCCTGACCAGTACTCCGCGGATCTGTCTCTGTTCGTCTTCGATGCCGGCGTGAAGCTTCTTTCCACCGTGCGTCCGGATCTGATGTATCTTTCGACCTCCGATTACGTGCAGCACAAGCACGCGCCTGGAGAGCCCGAGGCGGACGCCTATCACCATGCGGTGGACAAGACCGTGGCGGCGCTGATCGCGCTCGGCGCCACCGTGGCCATTACCGCCGACCATGGGATGAACGACAAATCCGCAAAAGACGGCACGCCCAATGTCATCTATCTGGAAGACGAACTGAATGCGCGCTTCGGCGAAGGATCGGTCCGGGTGATCTGTCCCATCGCCGATCCCTTCGTTCGGCATCACGGCGCCCTAGGTTCATTCGTCCGTGTGCATCTGCGCAAGCCCGGCGATGTTCCGGCCATGATGGCGTTTGCACGGACGCTGCCCGGCGTTGAACTCGTTCTCGACAAGGAAACGGTCTGCAGGCAATTCGAACTTCCCCTCGACCGGGAAGGGGATTTCGCGGTGTTCAGCGATCGGCAGACCGTGGTCGGCGCCCGGAAGGAGGATCACAATCTCAGTCAACTGGCGGGTCATCGTCTTCGCTCCCATGGCGGCCTCGGCGAGCAGAAAGTGCCGTTTCTGCTTTCTCGGCCGATCAACGCGGAGTACCAGAAGCGGGCCAAGGCCGGCCCGCTGCACAACTACGATATCTTCGATTACGCGCTGAACGGGGTAGTCTGAACGGTCGGCACGCGATCGCGGCTTTGCCGCCGCCTGACCTTCATCAACCAGAGAGTCACAGATCATAATGCGCACCGCCAAGGCCGCCGTCTACGAAGCACCGAACACGCCTTTCGTCATGAAGGAATTCCCGCTGCGCCCGGTTCACCGCGGCGAGGTGCTGGTGAAGGTGACGATGTCGACGATCTGCCGCTCCGACATCCATTCCTATGAGGGACGCCGGCCAAACCCTTGCCCGGGAATCCTCGGCCATGAGATCATCGGAATCATCGAGGAACTCGGCGCAGACATCAGGCAGGACATGCGCGGCGATCCGCTCAAAGTCGGCGACCGCATTACCTGGAGCGAGTATTTCTTCGACGGCGCCTGCTACTACCGTGAAGTTCTCGACATGCCGCAGAAGTGCCATGGCGTGCGTAAATATGGCCACGATCTCTCGGAAGAGGATCCGCATTTCCTGGGTGGCTTTGCGGAATATTGCTATATTCTTCCCGGCACGTGGATCCTGAAGCTTCCCGACGAGCTGAGCGATGAGGAGGCGACGCCGCTCAACTGCGGCGTGGCCACCATGGCGTCGGTCACCGAAGCCGCCGAGATCGCTCTGGGCGATACTGTCGTCATCCAGGGCCTCGGCCTGCTCGGTCTGTACGGTGCCGCGATGGCAAAGGCGCGCGGCGCGCGCTGCGTGATCGGCCTCGACTCCGTGGAAAGCCGGCTTGTTACCGCCAGGAAATTCGGTGCGGACCATGTCATCAATGTCGGCCGTGTGCCTGAAAAGCAGGTCATCGCTGAAGTCCGGGAGATGTGCCGGCCCGACGGCGCCGACGCCGTGATCGAGGTCTGCGGCGTCCCCGAGGTCATCAATCAGGGGCTGCAGATGCTGCGCACGGGCGGCCGCTACGTGCTCGGTGGCCTGGTCAATCCCGGCGCCAATGTCACCATTGATGCCAACATGCTGGTGAAACGCTGGGTCACGATGCGCGGCATTCACAATTACCACCCGCGGCATCTCATCCAGGCGCTGGATTTTGTCATGTCGAACCGCAACCGCTTCCCGTTCAGGGAAATCGTCGATTCAAAGTTTGGCCTGCAGGATCTCGACGCGGCTTTCAAGAAGGCGTCGGAGCGAACCGTGCTCCGCGCCGCGATCGTCCCGGGCTACAAGGGTTGAAACATGCAATCTCCACCGCTTAATTTCACTCCGCACGGGCTGTTCATCGGCGGTCGATGGGTTTCGCCGGCCGAAGACAAGCACTTCGCGTCGATCAATCCGTCGAACATGGAGAAGCTTGGCGATATTCCGGCCGCGGGCGAAGCCGACGTCGACCTTGCGGTAAAGGCTGCGAAAGAGGGGTTCAAGGAATGGTCGAGAGTTTCGATCAAGGAACGCGCGCGATGCCTTGAGCTGCTGGCGGATCGCATTGAAGAAAACGCCGATGAACTGGCGCTGCTTGACGCCGTGGACGCGGGAAACGCCATCGTCGGCATGCGCGGCGACATGATCTGGACCGCGGATTGGTTCCGCTATTGCGCAGGGCTCGTCACCGAAATCAAGGGCGAGACCTCCTCGCAGGGCGCGCGCCATCTCAACCTCACGCGGCGCCAGCCGTTCGGCGTCGTGGCGAAGATCAATCCGTTCAACCATCCATTTCGGTTTTGCGCCGAGAAGGCTGCGGCGCCGCTTGCCGCCGGCAACAGCGTCGTGATCAAGGGTTCCGAACAGGCGCCGCTCTCGAGTCTGCGCCTCGGCGAACTCTGTGAAGGAATTTTCCCGCCCGGCGTTGTCAATATCATCACCGGTGACGGCAAGGTCGGATCCGCGCTGGTTCGCCACCCGGATGTGCGCCGCATCGGCTTTGTCGGCTCGGTGCCGACCGGCAGACTGATCGCGCAGGAGGCGGCCGCCGGCCTCAAGCGCGTGTCCCTGGAGCTCGGTGGAAAGAATCCGATCATCATCTTCCCGGACGCCGACCCCAAGAAGGCGGCATTGGCCGCCATCAAGGGAATGAACATGAATCGGCAGGGCCAATCCTGCAGCTCGACCTCGCGGGTGTTCGTTCACGCGTCGCTGCACAGGGAAGTCACTGAGGAGCTGGTCAAGCTCGCCGAGGCGCTTCCGATCGGCGCGCCGTGGCTCAAGCACAATGATGTCGGGCCGATTGTTTCCCAGCGTCAGTTCGACCGGGTGATGGGTTTCATCGCATCGGCGAAAGCCGAAGGCGCGCAATTGCTGACCGGCGGCGGCAAGCCTTCGGACGCCAGTCTCGCCGGCGGCCTGTTCATCGCTCCGACCGTATTTGATGGCGTGACGCCGGCGATGCGGATCGGACATGAAGAGATCTTTGGCCCGGTGATGTCGGTGATCACCTGGGACGGCTACGAGGACATGCTGGAGAAGGCCAACGGCGTCGAATACGGCCTTACAGCCGCCATCGTCACCAACGACCTCGCGAAAGCCATGGAGACCGCGGAACGCATCGATGCCGGTTACGTCTGGATCAATTCCAGCGGCCGCTATATCGGCGCGCCTTACGGCGGCTGGAAGCAGAGCGGAATCGGCGAGGAAGAGTGTTTCGATGAGATCGTCAGTTATACGCAGGTGAAGAACATCAATATGCGGTGGTGAACGGCGGTCGAGGGTCGCCGAGCCAGGGAACGGACGCCAGCAGAAAAACGCGAGGCCGATAAAACGGCGCAATGTGAACTGGTCTGATTGATAAAAACGAGACAACCAGCAAAACCCGTGGGAGGGATACGATGCGAAACACGAACAAGCTTGCTGCAATTTCCAAGATTCTGGTCGGTACCGCTCTTTTGCTCGGTGCGGTCAATCATTCCGCCACCGCCGGAGAGGCCGCCGATGGGCTTGCCGAGCCGGGCGTGCTCAAGGTCGGGATCATTCCCGCGGAGGATGGGCGGGCAGTCGTGCGCCAATCGAAGGAGGTCATGGACCAGATCAGCAAGGCGCTGAATATGAAGACGGAGATTTTCGTCGGGTCGGACTATAACGCGACCATCGAGGCGCTTCGCAGCAACAAGGTCGACGTGGCGTTGATGGGCGCGTTCGGCTACGTGCTGGCGACCACGCAGGCACCGGTCGAAGCTTTCGCGGTCACCGTCACCGCTGCAAGCAATTCGCCTGATTACCACTCGATCATTATCGCGCGAAAGGACGAAGCCGATCTCACTTCGCTGGAATCCCTCAGGGGCCACACGTTTGCGTTCGTCGATCCGAGTTCGACGTCAGGCTCCCTGATGCCGAAGGCGGCGATGATGGACGATCACATCGTTCCGGAAAGCGACTTGAAGAAGGTGATCTATTCCGGAGGCCATGACGCCAGCATCCTCGCTGTTGCGGAAGGCAAGGTCGATGCGGCATCAGTTGCCGATCGGATCTATGCAATTGCCTGCGCCAAGAAGGCAACTGACTGCGACAAGATCAAGATCATCTGGACGTCGCCGTCGATACCCAACGATCCGCTGTTTTACCGCTCGGCCATATCGGACGACATGAAAAAGAAGATTCGCGAAGCCTTCTATGGCATCAAGAACCTGACGTTTGGCGAGATGGGTACCGTGGCCCGCTTTGATCCGACGACGGACAAGAACTATGATGTCGTCAGAAACATCGCGAAGACGCTGAAGCTCGACCTGACAAAGATGAAATGATGCCCGGCTGTTGGCGCTCGATATGCCAAGTAACGCGGGGAACGAGGCTTTGCCCAGCTTGACGAAATCAGATGGCCGCCTGCCGAGACTGACGCTCGGCGGGAGAGCCAAGTTCGTCGCCTACTTGACTATCGGAGCCGTGTTTCTGGGCTGGAGCGCGAACGCGCTCGAGCTCAGCCCCGGAGAGCTCTTCCGTTCGTTGCCCGTCATCGGGCGCTATGTCGGGAGGATGATTCCGCCCGACTGGACCGCGCTGGACGGCCTGTGGGGACCAACCCTGGATACGATCTGCATCGCCCTGTGGGGCACCGTGATCGCATCGGCCATCGGCTTGCCGCTCGGCATCCTCGCCGCCAAGAACCTGACCAGTTCGCGGCTGTTGCAGCAGTCGTCTCTCACTGTTCTCAACGTCCTTCGCAGCATCTCCGAATTGATCTGGGCGATCTTCTTCGTGTCCGCGGTTGGGCTCGGGCCGTTTCCCGGCGCGCTTGCGCTGGGAGTCAATTTCGGCGGCATACTCGGCCGGCTCTACGCCGAGGCGATCGAGAATGTCGATCCGAAGCCGCTGGAGGCGCTGCGGGCTACCGGCGCTGGTCGTGTTCAGACCATCCTGTTTGCGGTGCTGCCGCAAATCCTGCCCCAGATCGTGTCCTATAATCTCTACTGGTTCGAAGTCGGCGTTCGCTCGGCGACCGTGCTCGGCATGATCGGCGCGGGCGGCATCGGATTCGAACTGGTCACGACGATCCGGCTTTACGATTTTCGCCAAACCTCGGCAATTTTGCTGGTCATTCTGGTGCTTGTCACGTTGATCGATCAGGCGTCGGCACTGCTGCGCAGCAGTATAGTGAAGTGAAGGCCAACATGAACATGAACGTCAGCACCCCCGATCAGATTGTCAGCGTCACGCCGGTGGAAAAAAAGCCGATCGTATCGCTGCTCAACGTCAGCAAGACCTATATCCGCGGAAAACTGGTCGCGCTGACCGATGTCAGCTTTGACGTTGGCCATGGCGAGTTCGTCGTCATTCTCGGCCCGAGCGGCGCCGGCAAGTCGACCATGCTGCGTTGTATCAACCGTCTCGCCGAGCCGACCAGCGGCCAGATCTTTCTCAGGGGCAACGAGATCACCGCGGCGCCCCGCAGCCTGCGCAAGGCACGCCGGGAAATCGGCATGGTGTTTCAGCAGTTCAACCTGGTGACACGCCTTTCGGTCATGATGAACGTGCTGTCGGGCCGGCTGTCCTATCGCTCGACCTGGCGCAGCCTGTTTTACAGTTTCACCCGCGAGGATCGCGCAATCGCGCTTGAGTGCCTCGAGATGGTCGCGCTCGGGCAGAAGGCCTTTCAGCGGGCTGACACCTTGAGCGGCGGCGAACAGCAGCGGGTGGCGATCGCGCGCGCGCTGGCGCAACGGCCGAAACTCATTCTTGCCGACGAACCGGTCGCAAGTCTCGATCCCAAGATCGCCCGCCAGGTGCTCGATTACCTCAAGGACGCTTCGCAACGACTCGGGATCAGCGTGATCTGTAACCTTCATCAGGTCGATTTTGCCCGCGAATATGCCGAACGCATCATCGGGCTGTCGCAGGGAAAACTGATATTCGACGGCCCGCCCAGCGCGCTGACCGACGATATCCTCAACCAGATTTACGGCCCGCGGATGGAGAGCGCGGTTGGCTAGTCCTTACGATATCGCGGTCGATCGGGGCCTTGCCCGCGAAGCCGCGTGGCGGCACCGGCGGATGGCGGTCCGGCTGCTGGTCATGGCGGGATGCGGCGTCGTACTTTGGCTGGCCGCCGCCCGGATCAATCTCAGCCTGTCCAATATCATCACCGGCATTCCGAACATGGCCGACTTTTTCGGCCGCATGATGCCGCCCGATTTCTCCATTCTGAGGTCGCTGATCGCGCCGACAATCGAAACGGTCCAGATCGCAGCCTGGGGGACGGTGATCGCCGTCGTGGCATCGGCGCCGCTGGCCTTGCTGGCGGCTCGCAATACCGCGCCTCATCCATCGATCTACTTTGTGACGCGGCTGTTTCTCAATCTTTTGCGAAGCATCAACGAACTGATCTATGCGCTGCTCCTGGTCAGTGCGGTCGGCCTCGGACCGTTCCCCGGCGTTCTTGCCATCGCGCTGCACGCAACCGGAATGCTGGCGAAGTTCGTCGCGGAAGAGATCGAGCATGTCAATCGCGGCCCGGTGGAGGCGCTTCAGGCTGCAGGCGCCGGACGAATGCAAATCATCCTGTTCGGGATCATGCCCCAGGTGCTTCCCGCGGTGGTGGGCTACATTCTCTATCGCTTTGACGTCAGCATCCGCTCGGCCACGGTGCTCGGCCTGGTCGGCGCCGGCGGATTGGGGTTTTCGCTGATTACCAGCATGAAGATGTTCAAGTATCACGAAACCGCCGCGTGTATCCTGATGATCATCCTGCTGATCTGGGCAGCCGACGCGATCAGCAGCCATCTGCAGAAAAAAATTCTCTGATTTCCCGACGGGTCAAGCGAAGCAATGGGTACGACCGTACTTCTGAACCTCATAGGCGGAATCGCGCTGCTGCTGTGGGGGCTGCACATGGTGCAGTCCGGCATTTTGCGGGCGTTCGGCGCCGACCTGCGCCGTGTGGTCGGCATTGCCCTTCGCAACCGGTTCACCGCATTGCTGGCAGGTGTCGGAGCCACCGCGCTGCTGCAAAGCAGTACCGCCACCGCCCTGATGACAACGACATTTCTCGGCGATGGGCTGGTCGGGCTGGTTCCCGCACTGGCGATCATGCTGGGCGCCAATATCGGCACCACGCTGATTGTTCAGGTTTTCAGCTTCGACGTTTCCATGCTCGCCCCGGTTCTGCTCGGGATCGGCGTCATCGTCTTCAAGAACAGCGTGCGCACCAAGATTCGCGACCTCGGCCGGGTTGCGATCGGTCTTGGACTGATGTTGCTGTCGCTGCATATCCTGCTCGACACATTGGCGCCGGCGGAATCCGCGCCCAACGTGCGGGCCTTGCTCGCCGCGATGACCGGCATGCCGATCCTGAACCTGATCTTCGGTGCTGTCGCCGCCTGGGCGGCGCATTCGAGTGTGGCCGTGGTGCTGCTCGTGATCTCGCTGGCCTATTCGAACTTTATTACTCCGGTAGCCGCCTTCGCCCTGGTGCTGGGGGCGAACCTCGGAAGCGCCATCAATCCGCTGCTGGAGGGCGGTGGTCTCGGCAATCCCATCGCCCGCCGTCTGCCGCTCGGCAACCTGATCAATCGCGCCTTCGGATGCGCCCTTGTCCTGCCCTTCCTGCAGCCGGCGGTCGAGTTTCTCGGTGGCTTCGATACCAATCCGGTCCGGCTGGTTGCCGATTTTCATACGCTGTTCAACCTGGCGCTGGCCGCCATCTTCATCATCCCGCTGCCTGCCTTCGCCAAGCTGTTGCGATGGCTAATACCGCCGCCAGCCGCTCCCTCCGATCCGTCGGCACCGATCTACCTCGATGTCGCAGCGATCGGAACACCGTCGCTGGCGCTCACGAGTGCGGCCAGGGAAACCCTGCACATGGGCGATCTCGTCGAGACCATGCTGCGCGACACCATGGTCGCCCTGATGACCGACGATCGCAAGCTGGTTTCGGCGGTCGAGCGCATGGATAATGCGGTCGACAAGCTCCATGAAGCGATCAAGCTGTATGTGACGAGAATTACCAGGGAAAGCCTCGACGACCGCGAAGGAACCAGGGCGATGGAGGTGATCGCATTCGCCATCAATCTGGAGCATATCGGCGATATCATCGACAAGAACCTGATGGAACTTGCCGCCAAGAAGATCAAGAACCGCCTTCATTTCTCGAACGAAGGCGCGGCGGAATTGCAGGCCTTCCACCGTCGGGTGATCGAGAACCTGAAACTGGCGCTCAGCGTCTTTATTTCCGGCGACGTCAAGATTGCGCGGCAGTTGATCGAGGAGAAGGTCGCGATCAGGCAGGCCGAGCGGGTTGCAGCCGAAAACCACCTGGTGCGGCTACGCGAGGGACGACTGGCCAGCATCGAGACCAGCTCGCTGCATCTCGACATCCTGCGCGACCTGAAGCGAATTCACTCGCATATCTGCTCGGTGGCCTACCCGGTATTGGAGGCGGCCGGCGAACTGCAGCCGAGCCGGCTGAAGGCGCTCGAGGTCGACGCCGCGCTCGGCTCCAGCGAAGTGTTGATGCGCTAGGGTTGCGACCACAGCAAGCCGCCGATCGGTCACCCCAGGCGAGACCTTTTGTCGGGTTGCGCTGCCCCTCCACTTGCTGAAGAGTGGGTTCGGGCCCCGGAGACGATAAATGCGCGCTATCAGCATCGTGACATCTGCAGTGGTCCTGAGCTGCGCGCCCGGGATGGCGCAAACCTCGCCGAAATTTGTCCCGTCGAGCGTCTATCGCGCATTTACCTGCGATCAGTTGGCGCAAGAGGGCCGCGCGGTCTCGAAGAGGGGATTTGCGGCGTCAGGCTTGCGTGCGGGTCAGGGCGGAAGCGATGCCACCACGACGGCGTCAGCAATCGTGATCGTCTGGCCGGAGAAGGCTCACGGCGTCGACAAGCAGCAATCGGACAATCTCGCGCTGGCGGATGGCCAGATGAACGCGATCGAACAGGCCAGCGTCGAAGGCCAGTGCAGTATCCGATTTCAACGACCGCCGGCAAGCTAGCCGCAATTTCCGCCTGAATGGCTTCATCCTTCGAGACGCATCGCTTCGCGATGCTCCTCAGGACGAGGTATCAGACCATCATGGTGAGGAGCGCACCTTCGCGGTCGCGGTAGGGACGCCCATTACTGAGCGCCCCCCGCACAGATCCGTACGTGCCCGATTCGGGCATACGGCTCCCACCTCGGGTGAGTGAC
>Ga0208586_1000011_pt1 | contig 66208 bp, 63 predicted proteins | sample NGESurshal072012_6_FD_184471 | JGI IMG/M metagenome (GOLD analysis project Ga0208586, IMG submission 184471) | Arctic peat soil microbial communities from Barrow, Alaska - NGEE Surface sample 53-3 shallow-072012 (SPAdes) | ecosystem: Environmental > Terrestrial > Soil > Wetlands > Peat ... | reverse complement strand
GGGGGAGCCGGCTTCCCCATGGCCAAGAAGATGCGCACAGTGGCCGCCGGCAAAGGCAAGCCGATCGTGGTTGTCAACGCCACCGAGGGCGAGCCGGCCAGCCTCAAGGACCGCACTTTGATCGAGACATTGCCGCACCTGGTGCTCGACGGGGCGAGCTTCGCCGCGCGCGCGATCGGAGCAGACGAAGCGATCCTGTGCATATGCGAAACCGCCGGTGTCGCGATCGAACGCTCTGAACGAGCAATTGCCGAACGCCGGCAGATGCCGGGCCACTGGCCTCGCCTGGCGCTGAGCGTGGCCCCAGCAGGCTATGTCGCCGGCCAGGAGTCGGCGCTCGTCAGTCACGTCAACGGAGGACCTCCCAGGCCGACGTTCTCACCCCCAATGCCTTTCGAGCGCGGCGTGCGACGACGCCCCACGCTCCTCAACAACGCCGAGACCTTGGCCCACGTAGCCTTGATCGCGCGCTACGGCCCGCGTTGGTTTCGTGAGCTGGGGCTCTCCGAGCAACCTGGCTCCACCTTGCTGACGCTGACCGGACCGGTCGCATATCCGGGGGTCTACGAGGTCGAGTACGGCGCCTCGCTCTCGTCCTTGCTGGACGCAGCCGGCGGAACCACCAGCCGGGTGCGCGCGGCCCTGTTCGGCGGGTACTCGGGCACCTGGATCGAGGGCGGCGCACTCTCAGACTTGGCTTTGTCGAACGCCCACCTGGCCCCTTTTGGAGCCACGCTTGGCGCCGGGGTGGTGCTATTGCTCTCCGGGGACGCCTGTCCGGTCGCCGAAACCGCTCGCGTGACACGCTGGCTGGCGCTACAGGGAGCCGGTCAGTGCGGGCCTTGTGTGCACGGCTTGGACGCACTCGCCGGCACCTTCGAGCAAGTTTGCGCCGGCACCGCGTCCAAGCATGCGGGCGCGCGCGTGGAACAGCTTGCAGGGCTGGTGAGCAGACGCGGCGCCTGCGCCCACCCGGATGGCACAGCGCGCTTTGCGATGAGCGCGCTGGACGTGTTCGCACCGGAGTTCGCCGACCACGTCCGCCACGGCGCCTGCGAGGCCTGTGCGCGGCGCCCACAGATGCCTTTGCCCAACAACCCCCGCATCGCGGCGGTCGCCTGAGGGATGGCCGATCGCGTGCGCGTCAACCCGATTACTTGCAAGGCCCACGGCATGTGCGCCGAGCTATTGCCTGAGCGTATCGTTTTGGACGAGTGGGGCTACCCGATCGTCGACGAGCGACCGCTCTCTCCAGATCTCGTCTCCCACGCCCAACGCGCGGCGCAGGCCTGTCCGACATTCGCGTTGCTCCTCGAGCGCGATCGCCCGCGTCCCCACTAGCCCCGCATTGCTTTGGACCGCCAACCCCGGGCCGGCTACCATTACTTTTATGGAATTCACCATAGTATTGACAAAAAGTTGATACTAAAGTGAATTCGGCAAAAAGTATATATACCCCTCTCTCCAGCTGTCCTCAGATCGCACCCACGTGCACGGCGGCCAGCCCCTGCCAAGGCCCGTAGCGGGCGAAGAACGAGCGCACGTCCTCTTCGGAGGCATACGCGCGAGGGTCGCCACCGCTGAGACACCGCCCCACGTACTTGAGCAGACCCAAGTCCCCGGCAGGGATCTGGTCGAAGCGTCCTTGACCGTGCAAGGCAAGCATCTCCACTGTCCAAGGCCCAACGCCAGGGATCACTCGCAGCCGACGCCACGCGCGCGGATGATCGGCGCCGTGCAAGTCAAGTCGCCCGGTCGCCACCTCACGCGCGACCCGCACCAGGAGACGCGCCCTCGATCCGGCCAGGTCGAAGGACTCAAGGCGAGCCGGCGCGGCCCCCGCGAGCGTGTCCGGCGAGGGTACGTCGCGCAGTGGACGCTCACAACCATCCCAGGCAGCCCAGCGCGGTCCCATCGACGCGACGATGCGCCGCTGGATCGCGGCTGCCCGCTCGTACTCGATCAACTGCTCGCAGATCGCCCAGGCGAGCGCCTCGAACGGTTCGGGGCGCCGCCTCGGCCGCAGCCATGGACGGCGGCGAATCGAAGGCCCGATCAGGGGGTCGCGGGCAAACTCGCGCTCGAAGGCGCTCAGGTTCTCATCGACACCGAGCGCAAAGCGCATTCGCTCAATCCCATGGCGGGCCATCTCGGCGCTCTGCGCACGTGCCCCGAATAGGACTGCGTCGGGCGCAGTTTGCGCCACTCGCACGTGCACCGGCGCCCCGCCGCGATGGAGCAGCCGTTCGAGCACGCCTGCCCGACTGCGCAGCACACCGTCCATACCGCCTGAGCGCGGCAGGCGAAACGGCCCGGCCGGCTTGACCTCGACCCGCAACTCCACAGGGGCGCTCGCTCCCATCCGATCGTCCTCGCCCTGGCCGACCGCGCAAACGCTCAACGGCCCCTGAGCGGAGCCCCGAGCAGATGCACGTCCACCAGGAAGGAGCGCGATCCCACGATCGCGATCTCACCGGTCCGCTTGGAGCGCCTGCGGGCACGTCCGAGCCGCCGAGGGGCGCGAGCATTCGCCAAAGCAGCCTTGTGAGCGTGACGGCGGCGCACGAGGCCGAGGAAGGCCGCGCCCGCCAGAAAACCCCCGGCGGCAATGGCGACGCTTTGCACGGGACCGCTTTGGGCGACCGCCAAGGAACGGGACTCCGAGGCAGCGAACATGCTCTTGGAATAGGGCTCCTCCGCGAGCACGGGCACCCCGTCAAGGATCTCCTCGTGTAGCGGCTCGTTCACATCCGGCAGTGTAAGCCCGGGGGCGGACTGCTCCTCTCACACGGGCACCGCGAGGGGAGCTAGAGCTCGCGCTCGTAGACCCGATAGCGGCGCACGATCTTGCCGCCCATGCCTTCCATGGCGCGGTTCATGGGCTTGTTGATCTCGAGGATCCAGCCCATCTCGCCGCCCTTTTGCGGTGTGGTTTCAGCTGCGTCGAAGTGCATCTGGTAAAAGCGCGCGGCAACTCCCGTATGCTGATACTCGGGCTTGACGCCAAGCGCGAAGACGCGTACCGCGTCGATTTTCTTGCGCTCGCGCAAAGCTGTGACCCAGCCGAAGGGCAACAGGCGGCCGTTGAGCTTGGCCAGCACCTGGTTGAAATCGGGCAGCGTCAGCGCCGCTCCTACGACCTCGCCGGTGTCCTTCTTTTCGGCGACCATCGCCCAGTTCTCATCCAAGACCGGCTTGAGGTCCTTGGCCATGTGGCGGACCTCCTCCTCGTTGAGCGGCACCGAGGCCCAATTCTTTTCCCAAGCAGCGTTGTAGACGTCCAGGAAGCGGGTGATCTCCGCGTGCAGTTCCTTCTTGCGGAAGTTGCGGCAGACGATCCCATGTTCTGCCTCGAGTTTGTCCGCGGACTCCCAGATCGCCGGGTGTACGTTCTCGCGGCCGGTCACGTGCAGGCTCCACATGTAGAGGTCCATCGCCTTGGCCATACCGGCGTCCTGCTCGAAGAGGCGCTGGTAGTAAGGGTGATGCCAGGGGCAGAGGATGATCGGCGGACGCTCGTGGCCCTCGATGAGCAGACCGCACTCGTCGTTGGTGGTGAAGTCCATCGGGCCGACCATGCAATCCCGCCCGCGCTCGCGTAGCCACTGCTCTGCGGTACCGAGCAGTGCGCGCGCGGCCTCGGGGTCGTCCTCGCACTCAAACCACCCGAACAGGCCCCATTTGTTGTCCTGGAACTCGTTGAAGTTGCGATCTATGTGGGCGCTGATGCGACCCACCGGCTCCGAACCGCGATAAGCAAGGAAGTACTGGGCCTCGGTGTGCTTGAAGAACGGGTTCTTCTTCTGGTCGAGCCTTTTCTTGACGTCCATCAGAAGCGGCGCGACCCAGTTGCGCTCGTTACGATAGAGCCGCCACGGCAGCTTGATGAAAGTGTTCAACTCGCTCCGGCTCGTGACCGGACGAACCTCGACCTTCATCGTCTTCCCCGAAGTCTCTACAGCCATCGCCGCGCACCCTATAGGAAGAGAGCCGATGTCAACCTCAACAACACCTAGAACCCACTCTCCAAGCGGGGCTCGCGCCAGATGAAGAGCGCCGTAGACGTCTTTGCCAAGGTTCGGGGCCACGAGCGCGAGCAGCTCCTGCGCGAGGCGCGGGCAGCCGACCTGATGCCCTACTTCCGCACGGTCGAGTCGCCCGCGATGCCGGTCGTGGAGATGGAGGGGGCGCCGAGGATCATGCTCGCGTCCAACAACTACCTCGGCCTGACCGGCGACGAGCGAGTCATGCAAGGCGCGCGCGACGCGCTCACTCGCTACGGGACCGGGCTGACCGGATCGAGGCTGCTCAACGGCACTACTCCATTGCATCTGGAGCTCGAGCGCGAGCTGGCCGAGTGGATGGGCGCCGACGATGCGATCGTGTTCACGACCGGCCATCAGGCCAACGTGGGCACGCTCGGCACACTCCTGGACGCCAAGGACACGGTGATCGTGGACTCCGCCGATCATGCTTCGATTCTCGACGGTGTTCTGCTCTCCAGGGCCAAGATGAGGCCCTTCAGGCACAACCGCATGGACAAGCTCGAGCGCGCTCTGCAGCGAGCCGAAGATGATGGAGGCGGCGTACTGGTCGTGGTCGACGGCGTCTTCTCGATGGAGGGCGACGTCGCCCCGCTGGTGGACATCGTCGAGCTGTGCCAGCGCTATGGAGCCCGCCTGATGGTCGACGAGGCGCACGGGGCCGGTGTGCTCGGCGCGCGCGGGGCGGGCGCCGCAGAGCTGCTCGGAGTGGAGGATCGGGTCGACCTGAGGATGGGCACTTTCTCCAAGTCGCTGGCCGCATGTGGCGGTTTCGTGGCCGGACCGGCCGAGGTGATCGACTACCTGCGTATCTCAAGCCGCGCTTTCCTGTTCACGGCCTCGGCGGTGCCGGCCGCCCTGGGAGCCGCGCTCGCGGCGCTTCGCGTGGTGCGCTCCTCGGAGGGACCGCCGCTACTCGAAGCGGTGCTTGCGAACGCCCGCTACCTGGCCGACGGCCTGCGTTCCCTCGGCTTCCAGACACTCAGCGGCGAGCCTGTTCGCTTGGGAGTGGGGCCAAACACCGAGACGGCCACGGTGACCACGCCGATCGTGCCGGTGCTGGTGGGCGACGATTGGAAGGCGGCTTTGCTGTGGCGAGCGCTGTATGACGCGGGCGTGTTCACCAACTGCGCCTTGCATCCAGCCGTTCCTCCGGGGGGAGCGCTGTTGCGCACCAGCGTGATGGCGACCCACGACCGTCCCACGCTCGACCGCGCCTTGGATGTGTTCGCGCAGGTCAAGCGGGAGTTCGAGGCCGAGCACGGCCCGCTGTCTCGACCGAATGAATCCTGAATGAGCCGACTGGGGATACGACGGAGACTGGCTTTGCCCTCCGGAGAGGATCAGCCCGGGCGCTCTGACGAGCGCTTCGACTAACCGGAACGGTGTAAAGACCCTTAACTGCTTGTACACATCTTCACAAGTCAAAATGGCCATAAAAAAGCCCGCTTCTAGCGAACGTTTGGGCAGAACACTGTTGACCGGACGGCCTTGGCTGGCTAGCTTCTCAGGACGCAAAGCACGACCGTCCGAAGCTCACCTACAGGCCGCCGGTAGAGGGGTGCCGAAGGCTTTCGCGACAGCTCGCGAGGGAAGCTGAAGATGGTCGAGCGGACGCGCTACTCGTCAACCAGCCAAGCTTGTTGCGCGCCCCGGGAAGACCCCGCGGCGGCGACGGGGAGTGAGCACACATGAACGCGACAGCGACTATCGCCCCTGCCGGTCCTCAGCACATGCGCGCCCTGGAACGCGCCAATCAAGTGCGCCTTGCCCGCGCCGAACTGAAGCGACGGATTGCCGGCGGCGAGCTCGGCGTCGCCGAGGTGATCATGGGCTGCCCTTGGGAGGCCGACAGCATGGCCGTCGCCGACCTCCTGATGAGCCAGCGCCGCTGGGGCCAGACCCGCTGCCGCAAGTTCCTCGCCCAGATCCCCATGTCAGAGCAGAAGACTGTGGGCTCCATGACCGAGCGCCAGCGACGCACCCTTGCCGCGATGCTCACCGCCACCGGTCCCGAGACGATGCCCAGCCCGTGGGTCACCGCGCGGCGTATGCGCCCTGGCGCAGCTACGGGCAGCCGGATGACAGCTTGACCTGCCACCAACCGGCGAGCATCCCGATCAGGCCGAGGCGCGGTCGCACCTCCCACACGCCGCAATGCCCGTCGCCCAAGTCGGCGACGGGGACACGCACGAACTTGTAGCGGCCCGGTTCGAGCTTCATTCGCCTCAATAGCTCGCGCGAACGGCGCTCGAGCGCGGCCCGCTCGCGGACTTCGACCTGGACTTCGCCGACACGCAGCGCCAGACGGTCGCGCACGCGCTCCAAGTCTCCAAGAGAGAGCAGGCGCGGCCCGCTGAGAAGCTCGCCTGCTTGGTCGTGGGGCGAGATGTGCGGGAACGTGTGGGCCACGTGTCCTGAGAGCTCGCGCTCGAGCTTGGCGATCTGGCCTCGGAGCGCGTGGCGTGCCGGCCGATCTCCGATCGGCCACTGCTCGCCCGAGCCAATGCCGGGCTCGCGACCAATGGCGGGCTCGCCACCATGACTGGCGCGATCGACAACGAGCTGCTCGGTTTGGGCCATCCTCTGCTCCTCCCGCTTGACCAATCCGATCTTAGCTGGCCCGGGGGTCGCGGTAAAGGCTTCAAGTTTCACCGGCAAGCGCGGAGCGACACGCCCACAGCGTCTCTTCCGCGTGCAGGGCCGGAACGCCGGCGACCTGCACCGCAAAGAGCGTCAAGCGCCGTGTGCTCGACGAAGGCTCGTGGCCAGGGCCCAGCTGACCAAAGAGGATTGCCAGGGGACAGTCCGCGTCGGCGATCACCAAACGGCCGGCGCCGAGGCTTGGGCCGTCGGAATTTCGCCCCAAACGCTCCTTGGAGCGGCTCACACGGATTCCGAGCGGACCGTTGACGCGGTCCGCGTCGAGCGCCCACACCGGCACCGCGGTATCGATCAGCGCGATCGTGAGGACATCCGCGAGCAAGCCTTCTGAGAGAAACCCACCGTCGATCATCCGCTCCAAGATCGCCGCCTCGATCGGAGTTCTTGCGATGTCCGGGTCGAGGCCGATCTGGCGGAAGAAGACCCGGTAGGCGGCGGGTATCGGCTCCTGACGAACGTTCACCGCCCGCGCGCCGCGCCAGCGATTGGATAGTTCGCGCAGGCGCGCCCGCACCGCCGACGGCGATGCTCGCGTCAGGGAACTAGAGTCGCCGAGCTCGACCGTGGCCGACATCAACCCAAGCCCGGGCAACTCTTGCTGGACCTCGCGCTCGCACCAGCCGCGTACCGGCTCCTCGCTCATGGGCGACCAGGTCTCCAACCTCGGGCACGTGAGGCGGCCACAAGCTCACCCACACTTGCGCGCAGGGTGGCAAGCGATGGGGTATTCAAGAGCGAGGTCCCTTGCACGATGCCACCGGGATAGACGAACGTGACCTGGGGACAGCTCACCATCGCATAGAGCTGGCCCAACCGGCCTTCGGCGTCCACGCCGACCGGGAAGGTCAAGCGCTTGGCACGCACAAGGCTCGCCGTGGAGGAGGCATCGTCTTTGACGGCGACCGCCGCGAAGGCAACCCCTGCAAACGCGGGAGCGAGTTGCTGCATCTCACTGAGAACGGCGGGGCACGAGCCGGCTTTGAAGAACAGCGCCAGCACCACGGGACTGCGCTGGTAGAGCTGGCAGATGTTGAGGATCCCTGAGCCTCGCTCCCGGCAGGCAGCCACCTTGCCCGCCAACCCGTCGTTGGCGTGCGTCGCGATGTCGACTTCGCCGGGCGGCCCACCGATCGCATAGGGAGCGGCAAACGGGGGAACGCGTATGCCGGGACGAATCGCTGTGCTGGCTTTGTGCGGGCTCAACGCAACGTGCACGGTGAACGCGGCGAGTGCTATCAGCCCAAGGATGGCGACGTAGCGCGCGTAGCCCCGGCCCATAGACGCTCCTTCCGCTCGGCGATGACCACGGCCGCAGGCAATGCGACGAGCACCCCGATCAAGGACACCGACAGGTCCACGAGCGTGACGAAGCCGAAGTCACGCAGCATCGCGATGTCCGACAGGGTGAGCACACCGAAACCGGCGATCGCAGTCACCCCCGAGGCGGCGATCGCGGCGCCGGTGTGGCTATAGGCGCGGCGCAGAGACTGCGCCGTGGAGTGGCCTGCTGCGCGTTCCTGGAGCTGGCGCTCGGACAGCAGCACGCTGAACTCGGTCGAGATGGCGATCACCAAAGCGCCGAGCGTGACTGACATCGGGTTGAGCGGAATGCGCAGCAGGAACAGGACCAGGGCCGACCAGCCCGTGGCGAGCACGATCGGGACGCAGGGCACCAGGGCGCGCCGCCGGTCGCCCTTGAAGGCGATCAAGAGAATGATCGCCACGGCCGCCAAAGCCACAAGCAGGGTCAGCACCCGCCGCCAGGGCGAGGCGATCTGGGCGCCGGCTTGGGCCGCCAAGACCGACAAGCCGACAAGATGGGCGCTGACACCTGGAGGCGGGTGCAAACCGGAGCGCATGCCTTCGATCACCTGCTGTTGCTGTTGTAGGGGCATCGAGCGGATGCCGAAGGCCAGCGTCGCCGAGCGCCGATCGGGGCTGATCACGTCCTGTGAGAAGTACGTGGGAATCGCCGCGAGTACGCCGTGAACCTGATTTTCGCTCAGCTTGGAGGAGGCGCCTTCTTCGACCTGGAAAAGATCGGGCAATGAGAAGGCTGGGCATAGTTGGGCGTTTCCACAACCTTTGCCTTGGCTGTAGCCGAAGCGCTTGAGGACCGCGGCCTCGTACTTGCTCATCCATTCGACCGTGGCGGCCTTGGTCAAAGCGCTTGAGTCGACCATCAAGTCGATCTCGCCTCCCACGCCGGTCGCTCGTTCGAGCGCGCTCAGATTGTGAAGCGAGGAGAGGCTCTGGGGAGCCAGCTTGGCAATATCCGTTTGGACCTGCGTTTGGGTGTCCAAGCCCCAACCGAGCGCGGCGAGGAGGAGCCCGACCCCGAGCACGCGGCCGGGACGGCGCACCGCGTAGACGAGCGCCGAGCGCGACACGAAGCGGGTCGCAGGATTGTCGGTGAGCAGCTCGCGCGCTCCTTGCCACGCCTCGGAGAGCTGCTGTGCGGCACGCCCTGAAGGTCCCCCCACGCGCGCGCGCAGGGCATCTCGGTTTGTGGATACACCCAACCCCTCCTCGCCGGTGCTCCCCGCGCGCGGGACGCCCCCAGTTTTGAGCCCCTCGCCGGCGCTCCCCGCGCGCGAAACGCCGCCGATTTTCAACCGCCGGCGCCCTCCCCCAGCCGCGAGCACCAGGACCGCCGACCCAGCTGTTAGAGCGCACAGGAAGGCGAGCGCGACCCCCAAGACCAATAGCAAGCCGAAGCCGCGGACCATCGGCACCGGCGAGAGCATCAACACGAGCAGCCCGCCGATGCTGGCGAGCGCCGCCGTGGCAATTGTGGGAGCCCCTTGGGAGGCGGCTTCGCGCACGGCATCGAGTACGTCGCTGGCGCCCGCCTCGCGAGCCTCCTGGACACGCGACTGGAACTGGATCGCGTAATCGACCGACAGGCCGACGAGCACCGGCAGGACTGCGACCGAAGCCATCGTGAGAGAAGCCCCTGAGAGCGCCAGGGCTCCGAACGTGAGCGCCGCCGCGAGCAGGGCGATCCCAAGCGGCAAGAGGCGCGGGCGCCCCTTGAAGATCAGGCTCAAAACCAAGCCCATGACCAGCAGGACGGCGAGGAGCAACAGCTCAATGGAGCTGGTGATCGAATGCGTGAGGTCGCTCACGATGACCGGCTCGCCGGTGACCAGATAGGACTCGCCGTTGGCGAGGCGCCATTGGCTCATCCCCGTGGCTTGACGGATCAGGGCGATCGTGCGCGAGCGTTGCGCTTCTGAGAGCCCCGCCTTTAGACGTACTGTCACCAAGGCGGCGTTGCGGCTCGGGAAGAGATAGGCGAAGCGCTGCTTGGGAGTGCCGGAGGGCTTGCTCGGATCGAACACGACTTTTGAGACGAATTCGTGGTCGCCGAGGCTGGGTGCGCTTTTCAGGCCGTAGCGGATCGCCAAGGCACTTATTTCGGCGGCAAAGCCCGCCATCGTGGCCTTGCGCGCTTGCTCGCCCAGCGATGTCGCTTCTTGGGCCCCCAACCCGCGCGCGAGCGCCTTGCGGTAGACGGTGCTTTGGGCCTGCTTGGCCTCGGCTTCGGCCTGCTTGCCGCGCGCGCCCAAGACGTTCACGGCCTGGATCGCAGCCTCGTTGAGGAAGGTGCCGGGCCCAAAAACCACCTTGACCGCTTTGCTGCGGGTGAGTTGGGCGCACGGCCCTCCAGGGCCTCCCTCCTGCGCAAATGCAGCCGAAGGGAGGTTCGGAGCAAGACATCCCTCGAGCCCCAGGAGACGGCCGATGTCGGGGCTGAGCACGAGCTTGCGCAGGTCCCCCTTGACCAGCACCTCGACGGGCTCTTCGCCGAAGCGAGAATAGAAGCGCTGGGTTTCGGTGTAGCTGGAGCTTGAGCTTCCGACCAATGTGTCGGTGGCTGCGGTCGGTCGCAGCCCGAGCGCCGCAATCGCACACCCCACCCCAAGCACGCCAAGCAACGAGACCGTGAGCAAGGGCCGACGCCCGGCGCGCACGGCCAGCCCTGAGAAAACTCTCCCCACAGTCACAATCGAAGGCTAGTCAATCTCTTACACCGATAGGCCACCAGGCGCTGGATCGTCGTTCCCGGCAGACGCAGCGACCGTAATGTGTCGATCGAAGATCGACGGGCCCTTCGATCGACTGGCACATGAGGCGCGAGGATACGGCCAGGGCGAGCAGGCAGCCGCCTGGCTACTCCATGCCGAGCGGCCCTTGCGACTCACCCGAGAGGAATTGGCGAACGAACGGGTTCTCGGAGTCGAACAGCTCGGCCGCCGGCCCGGACTCGACGATGCGTCCACGCCACAGGACCGATATGTGCTCGGCCACGCGGCGGGCAGACATGATGTCGTGGGTGATGACAACGTAGGTGCCGCCGTTCTCTTCGTGGACCTCTTTGATCAGTTCGCACAGCAAGGCTGTGCGAACCGGATCGAGGCCTGAGTCGGGCTCGTCGAAGAGGACGATCTCGGGGTCGAGCACAAGCGAGCGAGCGAAGCCGGCGCGCTTGCGCATGCCGCCGGACAGCTCGTTGGGCATCTTCTCACCGGCGTTTCCGAGGCCCACCTCGCGCATGCGCGAGTTGACTATCTCGGCGATCTCCTCGTCGCCCTTCTCGGTGTGCTGGCGCAGGGGGAAGGCGATGTTGTCGTACAGGTTCATCGACCCGAACAGGGCCCCATCCTGGAAGAGGACACCAAACTTCTTGCGGATCTCGAACAGCTCGGCGTCGGGCAGGCTCGGGATCGAACGGCCTTGCACGATGACATCGCCCTCGTCGGGGTAGAGCAGACCGACGATGTGCTTGATGCAAACCGACTTGCCCGTGCCGGACGGGCCGAGGATCATCGAGATCTGCCCCTCGGGCAGACCCATGTTGAGACCCTGCAGAACGTGGTTGGAACCGAAGGACTTGTGGACGCCGACGAACTCGATCGCGTCGGGCACCCCGGTGGGGCGGTTCTGACCGGTATGGAGCTCGAAGCCGGTGCTCTCCTCGGGCGTGCTCACAGTCACCCTCCGATCGGCGCTTTCGGGTTGGCCCCCCAAAAGACCTGGGTGCCGAGCATCCCGATCAAGTGGACCAAGATTATGTTCAATACCATGGACTTGGCCGTGGCTGTGCCCACACCGACGGGCCCACCACTTGCGTTGTAGCCGTAATAACAGCCCACGAGCACGATCGCGGTGGCCATGAACATGGCCTTGATCAAGCTGTAGAGGAAGTCGGGCGGGTTCTGGAATTGCCAGAAGATCAACAGGTAGCCACCCGCGGAGACCGTGGCCACCTGCTGGACGACGGCGATGTAGGAGGCCAGGAAGGCAGCGCCGACGCCCGCCAGGTACATGAATGGGAGCACGACCCAGGCGGCGAGCAGGCGTGTGGCGCAGAGGAAGGTCATCGAGTTGATTCCCATCACCTCGAGCGCGTCGATCTCATCGGAGATGCGCATCGCGCCGAGCTCGGCGACGATGCCGGTGCCGACCTTGGCGGCCATCATGTAGCCGAAGGCGTAGGGAATGATCTCGCGCAGGTCACACCAAGCCGTGAACACGCCCGCGTATGCGGGCGCGCCTTGGGCCTCCAGGAAGTAGGCGCCCTCGATGCCGCACTCCAGGCCGAGGACGAACATGAGCGCCCAGATGATCAAGGTCGAGGAGACGATCAGGATGCCCGCCTGGCGCAAGGACTCGCCGAAGAAGCGAAAGACGCGCAGACCCCAGACGTCGCGGATCATGTTGCCGGCGAAGCGACCGAACTCGCCGGTCGAAGCCAACAGTTCGCGCGGCGTGACGAGCAGTTCGTTCACGATCTAGCCGCCCTGGACGGTCGAGGATCAAGCCCAGCACGGACGCAAGGAGCGCAGTGTGCTTGGCACATAAGCGACTGAGGACACAGCTGGGCGCAGATCATCGGCCGTCCAGGCTCACTTGATCACCAAGATGTTCGGGTGCGTCGCGAGCAAGAGCTGCGTGTAGGCATAGTCGAACGCGAAGATCGCCAGAAAGGTGACGACGACGGCCTGGTTGACGGCACGACCGACGCCCTCGGCGCCGCCGGAGGCGGTCATGCCCTTGTAGCAGCAGACGATCGCGATGATCGCGCCGAAGATCGTGGTCTTCAGGGCCGATCCCCACAGGTCGGTTGTGGAAGCGTTGGCGAACAGGGTGTCCCAAAAGGGCCCCAGAGGCTGGCCGTTGACGAACTCGGCGAGGATGCCGCCGAACAGGCCAAACAGGATTGCGTACACGTTGAACAGGCCGGTCACGAGCATGAGCGCGAGAAAGCGCGGGACGACTAGATTCTTGACTGGGTCGACGCCGAGCACCTGCAGGGCGTCGAGCTCCTCGCGGATCTTGCGCGCGCCCAGGTCGGCGGTGATCGCGGTGCCGGCCACACCGGCCAGGACGATCGCGGTCACGTTGGGCCCGATCTCGCGGATCGCGGCGAGCACGAAGATGCCGCCGAGACGATCCAAGGCGCCAAACAAGGTCAGGAAGTTGGCTGCCTGTAGGCCGGGCGCGGCGTAGCAGATGGCCACCGTGGAGATCAACAGCGGGAACCAGCACAGGCGCAGAGCGAACAGGAACTGGGAGACGAACTCGCCACCGTAGGGGTAGGGCGGGCGCAGGGCAGAGAGGATGGTCCTGCCTGTCAGGATCATCATGTCCCCTATTTCCTCGAGCAGGTTCCTTGTCGGTAGGAAAGCCCGCTCGGCTGCACTGCGCACCATCTCAACCCCTCCTCGGGGAACGGCCCCCGGCTTAGGGACCGATCGTAACCGCGCCTCCAAACTGTACTGACCCGACCCCCAACTGCGAACCGACCTTCTTTGGGGCGTTTCCCACTCTATGTCATCTGGGGGCCGAACGCCACGGGCGACCCCGACCGAAACGCCACCACGAGAGCACGCTGGGGAGCACTGGTCGGGCAGACCGGCGCCACCGGTCCTGTGCCCAGAGCGCCACCGGCACTGGTATCGTGGCGCTCGCTGTGGGGAGGAGAAAACTGCTTGCGATCGGGGCGCTCGCCGTATGTGGCGTGCTGGTGGCCGTGCTCGCTGGCGGGTGCGGCGGCTCCGAGCGCGATGCGCGCGAAGTCAAAGGCGTCTACAAGGTCGAAGTGGTCGGCGTCCACTTCCCGGTCAAGCAGGCGATCGCCCACGACACGCACCTCGCCATGATCGTGCGCAATGCGGGCACCAAGACGATCCCCAACGTGGCGGTCACGCTCGACTCCTTCTATTACGTGAGTAGCTACTCGAAACTGTCGTCCAGGAAGCGACCGGTATGGATTGTGAACACGGGCCCGGGTGCTACTGCCACGGACCCGCCGGTGGCCTCCGAGGAAGTCAATCCTCCGGGCGGCGGGGAAACGGCGTTCGTGAACACTTGGGCCTTGGGCGCTTTGGGACCTGGACAGCACCGCCTGTTCTTGTGGGATGTGACACCGGTCAAGGCGGGCTTGCACGTCGTCCACTACACCGTCTCGGCCGGCCTCGACGGCAAGTCGGTGGCGCGCCTGCCCGGCGGTGCCAGGCCCACGGGAGCGCTGGTGGCCCACATCGCGCCGGCTCCGCCGGCGACCCACGTGAACCCGGAAACGGGCGAAGTAGTGCGCGGGCCGGTCCCGGTCCCAATCGCCCCGCAGCCGGCGGCTCCGTAAGTCCTTCATTGTTGTTGACATCGGTGCATGCACCGATGTCCCGACCGGCGCATGCGCCGGTCGGCGCCACCGCACATGTGCGGTGGCGTTCCCGATTTGGACGAGTGTCGAAAGAAAGCACCCCAGCTTTCGCCAGCTGAGCGACACTCGCACGCACGCGGGGGGCTACGATGCGAGACCGCCCATCGCTCAGGACAAAACAGGAGGAGTCGAGCCCACCCATGCCAAAGAGTCGCCAGCAGAACGTGACAGCCGCGCAGTGGAGCGCCAACGGGAGCGCGCTCGGCTCGCTTGACCTGACGCTTCCCGGAAACCAGATCTTCGCTTCGAACGTGTTCAGCGTCGCGGTGCAGCGCCGCCGCCTGCCCAAGCACGTGTTCAAGGCATTGCAGCGCACGCTCGAGCGTGGCGAGGCGCTCGATACGACGCTCGCCGACGCCGTGGCGCAAGCGATGAAGGAATGGGCGATGGAGAAGGGCGCCACCCATTACACCCACTGGTTTCAGCCGCTGACCGGCTCGACCGCCGAGAAGCACGACTCCTTCTACGGCCCCGCCGGCGATGGCACCGCGATCGCCGACTTCTCCGGTAAGGAGCTGATCCAAGGAGAGCCCGACGCATCCTCGTTTCCGACCGGTGGCATCCGCGCGACGTTCGAGGCGCGTGGCTATACCGCTTGGGACCCGACCTCTCCCGCGTTCATCTTGGAGAATCCCAACGGCGCGCTGCTGTGCATCCCGACGGCGTTCACCTCATGGACGGGCGAGGCCCTGGACAACAAGATCCCACTGCTGCGCTCGATGGACGCACTGTCCGGGGCGGCGGTCGGAGCGCTGGAGTTGCTCGGCGCGGACGGCGCGAGTCGCGTGTTCACGACGATCGGCTGCGAGCAGGAGTACTTCCTGATCGACGAGCAGTACTACTTCGAGCGCCCCGACTTGCTGACAACGGGCAGGACGCTGTTCGGCGCCAAGCCGCCGAAGGGCCACGAGCTCGACGACCACTACTTCGGCTCGATCCCCGAGCGCATCCTCGCTTACATGCTCGAGTGCGAGGTCGAGCTGGCGAAGCTGGGCGTGCCGATCAAGACACGCCACAACGAGGTCGCGCCGAACCAGTTCGAGGTGGCGCCGATCTTCGAGAACTCCAACGTCGGCGCCGACCACCAGATGATCACGATGCAGATCCTGCAGAACACGGCGCGCCGCTACGGCCTTGTCTGTCTCCTGCACGAGAAGCCGTTCGCAGGCGTCAACGGATCGGGCAAGCACAACAACTGGTCGATGGGCACCGACACCGGGCTGAACCTGCTCGACCCGGGCGATACCCCGGAGGCGAACCTCAAGTTCCTGTTCTTCTGCGCGGCCGTCATTCATGCGGTGAACAAGCATCAGGCGCTGTTGCGCGCGTCGATCGCAAACGCCGGCCAGGATCACAGGCTCGGAGCCAACGAGGCGCCGCCGGCGATCATCTCGATCTTCCTGGGCGCCGACCTGGAGAAGGTCTTCTCGGCTATCGAGGCGGGCAAGGTACAAGCATCTAAGCCCGGATCGTTCCTGGGTCTTGGCACACCCGTGCTGCCGCCGCTTCCACTACACGGAGGCGACCGCAACAGGACGAGCCCGTTCGCCTTCACCGGCAACAAGTTCGAGTTCAGGGCGCTCGGCTCCAGCCAGTCCCCGGCGCTGCCCAACACGGTCCTGAACACGATCGTGGCGGAGTCGATCGAGGAGCTGACCGACAAGCTCAAGACTGCGCTCAAAGCGTCAGGCGCGACGCTCGAGAAGGCCGTGACGAAGGTCGTCAAGGAGGTCTGGTCGGCCAACAAGCAGATCGTGTTCGACGGCGACGGCTACTCCGAGGAGTGGCATGCCGAGGCCGAGAAGCGTGGCCTTGCGAACCTGCGCACCACACCTGACGCGTTGCCGTGGCTCGTGGACAAGCAGACCGTGGCTGCCTTCAAGAAGTACAAGGTGCTCTCCAAGCGCGAGCTGGAGTCGCGCCTGGAGGTCTTTACCGAGCAGTACGCGGTCAAGCTCAACATCGAGTCCGAGACGGCCGCGCAGATCGCTCGCACGATGCTGCTGCCGGCGGCGGTGCGCTACCTGAACGAGTTGAAGGCCACCGGGTTGGAGGAGCTGGTCGAGGAGATCGAGCCGCTCGTCAAGGAGTTCCAGTTCGCGATCGTCAAGCTGGAGGACGCCAACCTCTCAGACAACCAGCCGGACAGCTCGGCGATGAAGTGGGCTGTCTACATGCGCGACACAGTGATCCTTGCGATGGACGACGTGCGCGACGTCGCCGACCGCCTGGAGAAGCTGGTCGCCGACGACCTGTGGCCCTTGCCGAAGTACTCGGAGATGCTGTTCATCAAGTAGTTCGAGCTTCTGGGTTGGACGGGCAAATCCCGCAGCGCTGAGCCGGTGCGGGATTTTCTCTACTGAAGCTGGGCGCCGCGATCAAGACCGAGGGCTCGGCTACTGTGTAGGCGATGAGCGAGTCTCTGCGCATGACGATCGTTTACGAGCCCGGCGATGACGGCTGGATCGTGGCATCCATCCCCGAGGTCGCGGGCGTGCATAGCCAAGGCAGGACTCGCGACGAGGCGCGCACGAACGTGATCGATGCGCTGCGCGGCATGCTGGAGTTGCGATTCGGAGCCCACCCGAGTACCGAGACAGCGCTCGATAGCGAGCCGCTCGAACTCGTCATTGCTGCGTGAAGCGCCGCGACCTCGAGCGGCATCTCCGTGCACACGGGGCCAAGCCATTGCGCGAAGGCGGAAACCACAGCTTCTGGGGCTTCGATGCCGAACACTCGACTGCTGTGCCACGTCACCGCGAGATCGCATATGGGCTGGCGCGCAAGATATGCAAGGACCTGAGCATCCCACCGCCAACCGGCTCACGCTAAGGACCTAAGCCGTACTCCGGCTTGTTCCAAACGCTTGGAGAAATTTGGAGAAATTTGGAATTCGTTTGGCTTGAGCGAGAAGAGAGGAAATCCCTGACATAGGTGTGTCAAGGTTGAGCTTCTCGCTGCTAGCATCCAAGCGAGCGATGGCCCCTCCCCCAGATTACCTCCAGACCCTGCGCGAGAAAGTTGTCGTCTACGACGGCGGCATGGGCGCGACTTTGGAGCAGTTCGAGCTGACCGCCGAGGACTATGGCGGCCTTGCGGGCAAGTGCCATGAGGCGCTTGTGCTCAACCGGCCGGACGTGATCGAAGGTGTGCATGCCTCGATGCTGGAGGCCGGCGCGGAAGTGGTCGAGACCGACACCTTCCAAGCCTCGCGCCTGAAGCTGGATGAGTGGGGCTTGGCCGACTACACGGTCGAGGTCAACACCAAGGCCGCCGAAATCGCACGCAAAGCCGCCGGCGAGAATCGTTTTGTGGCTGGCTCGATCGGGCCCACGGGCTTCCTCCCTGCCTCTGAAGATCCCACGCTCGGACAGATCTCCTTCGGCGAGCTCGTAGAGGTGTTCACCGAGCAGGCCGCCGGCCTGATCGACGGCGGCGCCGATTTGATCATCATCGAGACCGCCCAGGACATCCTGGAGGTCAAGGCGGCCATCTTTGGCGCGCGCGAGGCTTTCAAGAGCACCGGCAAGACCCTCCCGATCCACACCTCCGTGTCGCTCTTGCCCAACGGCGGCAAGATGCTACTTGGCACCGACATCTCTGCCGTGCTTTGCACCTTGGAGGCATTGAAGGTGGACGTGATCGGGCTGAACTGCTCGACCGGCCCGCAGGACATGCGCGACGCGATCCGCTTCCTTGGCGAATATTGCCCGGTCCCGGTCGCTTGCATCCCCAACGCCGGCCTGCCTTTGCAGGGCCCGGACGGCGAGACGATCTTCCCGGAGAAGCCTGAGCCGCTGGCGGAGGCGCTCGGGGAGTTCGTGGAGCGCTACGGCGTGGGCGTTGTGGGGGGCTGTTGCGGCACCACCCCCGAGCACATCAAAGCGATCGCCGAGCGTGTGGGCGGCACGGCCGTGGGGCCGGGGGTGGGTGGGCGTCCCAATCCCCGTCCTGCCCATCTTTCCTCGATGATCGCGGCGACCTCGCTCGTGCAGGAGCCGCGTCCGACGATGGTCGGCGAGCGCGTCAACAGTCAGGGCTCGCGCAAGGCCAAGGAGCTGCTCTTGGCCGACGACTACGACGGCTTGGTTCAGATCGCGGAGGACCAGGTCGCGGGCGGCGCGCATGTGCTCGACCTGTGTGTGGCGCTCACCGAGCGAAGCGATGAGGACGAGCAGATGCGGCTGCTCGCCAAGCGCATCTCACTCACCCAGGAGCCGCCGATCCAGATCGACTCGACCGAGCCGGAGGTGATCGAACGAGCATTGGAGCAGATCCCGGGCAGGGCGATTGTCAACTCGGTCAACCTGGAGGCCGGCCGCGACAAGCTCGACCGCGTGGTGCCAACCGCGCTTGCGCACGGGGCGGCCCTGATCGCGCTCACGATCGACGAGGTCGGGATGGCCAAGACGGCGCAGCGCAAGGTCGAGATCGCCCAGCGCATCAAGCAGCTGTGCTGCGACGAGCACGGGCTCGACCCGGAGGTGTTGATCTTCGACTGCCTCACCTTCACGCTCACGACCGGCGATGAGGAGTGGCGGCCATCAGCCGTGGAGACGATCGAGGGCATCAGGCGGATCAAGGCCGAGATCCCCGACGTGAAGACTTCGCTGGGCGTGTCCAACGTGTCCTTCGGCGTCTCCCCGGGCGCGCGGGCAGTACTCAACTCGGTCTTCCTGCACCACTGCGTCGAGGCGGGCCTGGACCTGGCAATGGTCAATCCCAACCACATCACGCCCTACTCGGAGATAAGCGACGAGGAGCGGGGGCTGGCCGACGACCTCGTGTTCAACCGCCGTGAGGATGCGCTCGAGCAGTTCATCGCGCACTTCGAGTCCAAGGGCGAGCAGGAGGCCCAGACAAGCGCCAACCCGACCGAGGGCATGGAGCCTGAGGAGGCCTTGCACTTCCACATTTTGCGCCGGCGCAAGGAGGGCGTGGAGGATTGGATCGACGCATCCGTCGAGAAGATCGGCGCGGTGCCCACCCTCAACACGGTGCTGCTCCCGGCGATGAAGGAGGTCGGCGACAAGTTTGGCGCCGGTGAACTGATCCTCCCGTTCGTGTTGCAGTCCGCGGAGGTGATGAAGAAGGCGGTCGCTCGCCTGGAGCTTTATCTGGACAAGATCGAGGGCTACACGAAGGGCACTGTTGTTCTGGCGACTGTGTTCGGTGATGTACACGACATCGGCAAGTCGCTCGTCAACACGATCCTCACGAACAACGGCTACACGGTGATCGACCTCGGCAAGCAGGTCCCGATCCAGACGATCCTGGACGCCGCCCAGGAGCACGAGGCCACCGCGATCGGGCTCTCCGCTCTGCTTGTGTCCACCTCCAAGCAGATGCCCGCCTGCATCCAGGAGCTGCACGCCAGGGGACTGCAGTACCCCGTGCTGATCGGCGGCGCCGCGATCAACAGGGCCTTCTCCTACCGCGCCCTATACCCCGGCGGCAAGGAATCCGAGGAGCAGTACGGACCGGGCGTGTTCTATTGCAAGGACGCCTTCGAGGGCCTGTCGGTGATGGATCAGCTGATCGACGAGGGCGCCCACGAAGCGCTGCTCGAGAAGCTGAGGACAGGCGCAACCGAGTTTCGCGCGAAGGGCGAGGCGCCCGTGGAGGAGCTGAACTTCGCGGACGACAGTGTGCGCTCGAACGTCAATACGCACGACCCCATCCCCACTCCTCCATGGTGGGGTGTCAAAGAGGTGCCGGTGGACATGGAGGAGGTCTATTCCCACCTGGACACCCATGTCCTGTTCAAGCTGCACTGGGGCGGCAAGGGCGTCAAGGGCGAGGCTTGGCGCGAGCTGGTCGACGAGAACTTCAGGCCGCGGTTGGAGCGCATGTGGGCAGAGCAGGACTACCTGCATCCGCGCGCCCTGCTCGGATTCTTCCCGTGCTACGCGCGGGGCAACGACATCGTGGTGCTCGACCCGCGCGTCGCGGACCCGGACGCAAAGCTTGACCCGGCCGATCCCGCGAGCGAGCTGACGCGTTTTGTGTGCCCGCGCCAGCCCAAGGGCGACCGCATCTGCCTCGCCGACTTCTTCAGGCCCGCGGTTGGCCCAGACGGCTTGCCCTCACGCGAGGGCAAGCCACCGGCCGAGCTCGACGTGATCGCGGTGCAAGCGGTGACCGTCGGCTCGGAGGTGACGGAGCTGATGGCCAAGCTGGAGACAGACGGAGAGTTCGCCGAGCAGCTGTTCGTGCACGGTCTGGGTGTGCAGACCGCGGAGGGCTTGGCCGAGTGGCTGCACTGGAAGGCTCGCGAGATGCTCGCAATCCCGAGCACGCAAGGCAGGCGCTACTCGTGGGGCTACCCCGCTGTGCCGGAGCAGGCGGAGCACCTGAAGGTCGAGAAGCTGCTCGGCCTGGAGCAGATCGGCATGACCATCAGCGACGGGTACGCCCCGATCCCCGAGCAGTCCACGCTGGCGCTCGTCGCGCATCACTCGCAGGCGATCTATTTCGGCACGCGCCAGGGTCGCCTACTACCGGACGGCTCGCCCGATGACGTGATCAAGGGCTCCTACCGCGACCCGTCCCTGTTCGGCGAGCTGGAGGACGTGGAGCCGCCGGAAGGCGCAGTTGAGTCCGAGGATCAGCCGGCCACCGCCGGCAGCGGCGCCTGATCTACCAGCGCCAACTTCTGTGTTCGCGAGAGGCGCTTGATGCGCATCTCCTCACGCATGGCCGAGCCGCGGTCCGCCATCGCCCACGCGGCCACTAGTTCGACGGGCAACCTGCTTGCCGTGTAGCGACTCGCCTTACCGGCCGAATGCTTGGCGACACGTCGCTCGAGGTCATTGCTCCAGCCGGTGTAGAGCGACCCGTCCCCGCAGCGCAGCACATAGACCCAGGCATCCATCGCTTTTCGATTCTGCGCGAGGGGTGGGTGTCCTGCTGATCAGGACTGGACGCGGGAGGGCGCGCGACGCGGGGCGCCCGGCAGCGGCGGCAGCTTCACCGGCGAGGCGTGCATCGTGCGCAGGCGCACGTCTTTCCAGGAGAGGCCCTCCCCGACAAGGGCGGGCATGCCCATGATCACGGCGGTGGCTACCTCGACGGCCTGTAGGACGATCCCGTAGGCGAGGGCGTCGGCAGTGGGCACGTGGTAGGCCCCGGCCAGAACAGCGACGCAGGCGGCCTGGAAGACGCCCACATTCGCCGGCGTCGCGGGAATAACAGCAGTGACGTTGACGGCGAACAGCACCGCGGCCGCCGCGCCCAGACCAGCCTTGTGATCGAGCCCGAGCGCCATCAAGAGGAGCCAGCAGGACATCCACTGAAGGCCCCAGGCCGAAAGCTGTAGGACCGTCGCGGCGCCTGCCTGGCGGGGGTTGCGAAACACGCGTAGCCCTGCTCGCACCCGCACAAGCGCGGCTCGCACTCCGGCAAGCAGGCGCGCGAGTCGCCGCGAGCGCGAGACCGCTGCGGCGGGCACTAGCACAGGAGCGAGCAGCAGGGCCATGAGTACCCCGAGGGGAGCCAGGGCGACCGCCAGCAGGGCGCTGGTGTGATTGCCGGCGAAGCTGACGCTTGACAGCGTCACGCCACCGAGGATCGCCAAGGCGAGCAGGTTGAGCAGGGTCTGGGAGACCATCGTGCCTAGCACGACTGGCAGGGTCTCGCGGGCGCGCCCGATGCGACGCGCCACTATCAAGGCACGCGAGGGCTCTCCGAGACGGGCGGGGAGGGTGGCGGACATGAGCACGCCTATGAACGTTCCCTGCAGGGCATCGCGCCGTCTTGCCACGCGCCAGGTGGGCGCGGCCTTGAGGATCGCGTGCCAGGCGATGCCGCGCACGAACATCGAGGCGCACATCACCCCAACTCCTGCGGCCACCAGGCCGGGGCTCGAGGCGACTAGGCTTGCGGCCACGTTGGTGAGGCCGATCTTTTGCAGGGCCAGATAGGCGAGCGTGATCCCGACCAGCGAGCTGGCGAGCAGGGCCAGACGGGTGAGCGCGCGCAGGGCGTGCCGCTCGCCTGGTTGGTCGAGCTCCAGGCTGGGCAGCCGGCGCGGGGGCACGCGGGGGCGCAGGTCGGCCGGGGCCAGCCCGCAGCGCACGGCCAGGCGCGAGCGGCGCGTCTCGGGTTGCCCGACGGCGATCGCTTGGTCGTATACCTCGAGGACCTCCTCGGCGACGTGTGTCCAGGAGAAGCGCTCGGCCCGCTCGCGCGCGGCGGTGGCCATCGCACTGCGACGGGCGGGGTCGAGGGCCAGTGCCCGCAGGGCCTCGGCCAGGGCGAGCGCGTCGCCGGGGGGCACTAGCAGGCTGTCTAGACCGTCGCGCGCGACGTCGCGATAGCCGGGGATGTCGCAGGCCACGACGGGTGTGGAGGCGGCGAACGCCTCGGTGAGGACCATGCCGAAGCTCTCTCCGCGCAGGGAGGGTGCGCACAGCACGTCGGCCTTGGTCAGCTCGATGTGCTTGTGCTCCTCGGAGACCTTGCCGAGCGCGCGTACACCGCGATCGTCGAGCAGCATCGGCGCGATCTCCTCGGCGCTGGCGCCGACGATGGTGAGCGTGGCCGGGACGTGCTCGCGCAAGGCCTCGAACGCCCGCAGCAGCAGCGGCAGGCCCTTGCGCTCGACGGCCTGGCCGATGAACAGGATGTTGAGGCAGGGTCGTTCGTGCGTGTCGGTGGGAGTTTGCGTATCGCCGGTCCGGGCGTCACTCGACCGCGCCTCCAACTTGTTCGTGCCGTCGTTGTGATCGTGGCCCAGCCGTACCCCGTTGGGGACGATGCGGTAGTGCCCGCCGTAGAAGCGCTGGGCCGTCCAGGCTGCCGCCTCGGACACGGCGATGCGGGCATGCAGGCGGTTCATGCGCCAGCGTCCGCCGAACACGACGGCGCCGATATTGTTGGAGACCGGGTTATCGGAGTAGGTGTGAAACGTGCCGACCAGGGGCAACTCTCCTGAGGACATGAGCGCGTCGTAGCCGATGAGGGGCACGATCGGCTCGTGGATGTGGGCTACGTCGTAGCGGCCGGTGCGCAGGGCACGTCGGATCGCGCGGATCGAGTGAAGTGTGCCCGTCAGGTTGGAGACGGCGCCGTTGGCGGGAATCCCGATCGTGCGTCCCAAGGGCACGAAGTTCGCGGGCGGCTGCAGCTGCTGCGGCCTGGCGCCGCGGTGCAGGCGCGCCGAGAGCGCGTCGTCGGGGTCATACGGCGCGAGGATGTCGGCTTCGTGACCTTGGGCGATCAGCTCAGCCGAGAGCGCCTCAATGTGGCGCGTGACGCCGCCGGGGTAAGTCCACGAGTACGGCGAAACGAGGGCAATCCGCACGGGTGAACTGTATCGGGCCGTTGACGGTACCCAGCCCGTCGACCGAGATCGAGGGATCCGACGGTACTCAGGACCACGATCCGGGACACCACGGGACATATACTCGGGTCGACTCGCCATGAATGATCGCCACTTCGTCAAGTACACCTTCCTCAAGCTGGACCCGGCCTGGCGGCGCCTCGACCATGACGCACGCGCGGAGCACAAGCGCGAGTTCATGGCTGCCTGTGAGGACTTCGCGGATGGGCACCTGCTGCAGTCCTTCTCGCTCGTGGGCACTCGCGGCGACGCCGACCTGTTGCTTATTTCCGAGGCCGAGAACCTGGACCGCATCCACGAGTTCCATGTGGTCCTGGCCCAGAGCGGCCTTATGAAGTGGGCCGATCAGCCGTATTCGTTCCTGGGGATGCGCAAGAGCTCGGAATACTCCGAAGACGAGCGCGTCAACCCGCGCGGCTTCAGGGGCAAATATGTGTTCGTGTACCCGTTCGTGAAGTCGCGCGAGTGGTACTCCCTGCCCGCCGAGGAGCGATGGCGCATCATGCAGGGGCACATCACTGTGGGACGCGAATACCCGGGGGTGGACAACCACACGACCTATTCCTTCGGCTTGGACGATCAGGAGTTCGTGGTCGCCTTCGACACCGACGACGTGGGCACGTTCCTGGACCTGGTCCAGCGCTTGCGCACGACAGAGGCTTCACGCTTCACGGTCAGGGATACCCCCAGCTTCACCTGCCTTGCCTGCTCGTTGGAGCGTGCCTTGAACGCGCTCGACGGCGAGCCCGTGGCCCTCGACGCGCAGGCCCTGCAAGGCTGAACCGATGAGTCCTGCCGCCAAGAGCGCGGACTCCAGCGCGAGTCAAGGCCGAACAAGCTCAACCGCACGTCCGACCACCCCCAAGCGCAGAGGGACCTCCCAAAAGGCAGCCGTCGAGGAGCTGCGCGCCGCGGATCCGATCATGGCCGGCCTGATCGACATGTGTGGCGTCATCTCCAGCCCTCCACGCAAGAAAGCGGCCCCTGAGGAGCACTACGGCGCGTTGCTGCACGCGGTCGTCAACCAGCAGCTTTCGGTCAAGGCGGGCGCCGCGATCTACGGCAGGCTGACCGAGCGCTTCGGTGGTCAAACCCCCACCCCCGAGCAACTCTTGGCCGACGATCCAGAAGAGCTGCGTCTCGCCGCTGGCCTGTCACGCTCGAAGGTCGGCTTCATGCGCTCCCTGGCCGAGCACATCCTTTCCGGCGAACTGGAGCTGGATCGCCTCGACGATCTATCCGACGAGGATGTCCTGACAGAGCTGGTGGCGGTCAAGGGCATCGGCGAGTGGACGGGCCACATGTTTCTAATGAGCCATCTGCACCGCCCCGATGTGATGGCGCCTGGTGACCTGGGGATCAAGCGAGCTATCGAAAAGGCCTATGGCCTGGAAGACCCCGACCGCGAGACGATGGAGCGCCTGGCCGAGCGCTGGCGCCCGCACCGGACCCTGGCTTGCCGCTACTTGTGGCGCTCCTTGAACAACGAACCGGTGGCCCGTCCAACGGGGCACCCCGGCAAGAAGAGCGTCACGACCTCAGCGAATCATTGAGCAGGCCCGTCTGACGGTCGGGGAGCAAGCGAGGCAAGGACGCACCGACCGCAGTGTGCTTCAGCACATAAGGGAGGGAGGACACAGCCTCGCGCCGCTCCCCGGCCGTCAGACCGCCGAGACCTGCTCTTCCTCGGCCACCCTGAATGAGGATCCGCAGCCGCATGCCGCCACCACATTGGGATTCTCGACCTTGAAGCCGGCGCCTTGCAGGCTTTCTTGGTAGTCGATGATCGAGCCGCTCACGAACTGGAGGCTCTCGTTGTCCACGAGCAGCTTGAGCCCGTGGTCTTCGAACACTAGATCGCTGTCGCGCTGCTCGTCGAAGGCCAGCTGGTATTGAAAGCCGGAGCAGCCCCCGCCACGCACGCCCACGCGCAATCCCGCGAGCGCCACATCGGCCTGCTGGGCCTCCAGATACTCGCGAACCTTCTCGGCACCCTTGTCTGTGATCGAAATCATCGCTTTCCAAAGTATAGCGACGGATTGGAGGGCGACAAATCGGGTGGTGACTTCGCATTCTTACGCGTGATCGCGACGAAAGATGCCGTGGTTATTGACATAGTGCTTGCAAAACATGCAGCCCTTATTGAGACATAACTTCCAATATAAGGGGCATGATGCCCCATTTCGGTTATCATCCGAAGACGAATGGCGGTCTCCGACGAGCAGATATTTGAGCAGAACCCATGGTGGACAAGCTCGGGGTGGCGCACAAACGACCCCCATCTGATGTCACTCGAGGCCCAGCCAGTGCGGCTGGCGGCCGACTTCGTGGACGACCTCGACCTCGAGAGCCCGGGCATCCACATCCTGCGCGGGCCGCGCCAGGTCGGAAAGAGCACCGATCTGAAGCTGCTCGTCAAGCGCGCCCTCGACCAGGGCATCGAACCCCGAGCGGTCGTCTACCTTGCGCTCGACCTACTTGAGGGAAGACACCTGTCGGAGATGGCTGCGACAATACGCCAGGCCCTGAAGCTCGCCGATCGCCCGGGCGCCGGTCTGCTACTGCTCGACGAGGTGACCGCTGTCACCGGATGGCAGACAGCAATCAAGTCGCTTTGGGATCAGGGTCACATCCGAGATGACGTCGTCGTGTGTACCGGCTCTTCGGCGATCGACCTTCAGCGCGGCGCAGCCGAGCGCCTGCCGGGGCGCCGCCGCGACGGAGCCGACCACCTCGTCTTGCCACAGAGTTTCGCGGCGTTCGCCTGCGCGCTGAACCAGGACATTCCGCCATCCCCCAAGCTGACGGTTACAGAGATCCGCGGGGATGCGGGCGAGGCGCTATTGCGCGACATGGGCCCCTACGGTCCGGCGCTGGAGGCCGCACTCGATCGCTACTTGCGCTTCGGCGGGCTCCCGGCCTCCGTGGCCGAGGCCATCGGGGGTGCATACGAGCCCTCGACAGAGGTCAGGCGAGTTCTGCAGGATTCGCTGGTCAGAGAACTGCAGCGCAGAGGAGCGAGCGTTCCTGCCGCATTGGCTCTACTCGAGCGTGTGGTGCGCTCGCTCGGCGCAAAGATCAGCTGGAGCAACATGGCGCGCGAGATGGATGTTCCACTCGGACGTGGCTCCGGCTCGCCCAGCCACACAACCTTGCGCAACTACATCGAGCTGCTGGCCTCCGGCTATTTCTTGTTTGTCGCCTACTTCTGGCGTAGCGGCACGCAGACCAACGAGATATCCAAGGACAAGAAGGTTTTCTTCGCCGACCCCCTGCTGCACGCAATCGCACTGGAAAACTCACCCGGACTGCGCCTCGACATGCCCGCACTGGTGGAGAACGCCATCGGCACAGCGTTGCTGCGCCGCTACGAACCCACCGCGCGCCTGATCGAAGCGTTTGTACTGCCACAGCGCCTGCACATCTGGCAGACCTCGCGCGGGGGAGAGATCGACTTCGTCTGTGGGCCGCGACGCGAACTCGACCTGGTGGAGGTCAAGTATCGCGAGAAGCCGGGCCTATCAGCCGCCGCGGGCGCCGCACGAGCCCAACCCGGCCGGCCGGTGGTCATGGCGACCAAGAACACCCTGCACATCGGCGAGCATTACACACTGCTTCCAGCGCATACCCTGCTGTGGGCGCTTGGGTGAGTGGGTAACCTGTAGCTAACCTGCTGACGATGCCCACCGCCCAAGAAATCAAGCAACGCATCGAAGCTGCCATCCCCGGCGCGAAGGCCGATGTCGAGGACTACACCGGTGGCGGCGACCACTTCCGCGCTACGGTCGTGTCCCCAGCTTTTGCGGGGCGCAGCCGCATCGAGCAGCACAAGCTGGTGTATGGCGTGTTCGGCGATGAGATCGGCGGTCCGATCCATGCTCTCTCGCTGAAGACACAAGTACCGCAGGAGCCGGGCGTCGCCGGCGGCGAGCAGCACGCCGCGGCGACCACATAGGACCACCAAGCCAGGAGTCACCAATGTCCGACACCGAGTCAAACCCCATTCGCGACGCAATCTCCGAGGCGATCGCCGAGCACGACACGATCCTCTTCATGAAGGGCACCCCCGACGCGCCCGCGTGCGGCTTCTCGGCACGGACCGTCGCGATGCTCCAATCCTTGCAAGCGCCGTTCGCAGCCGTGGACATCCTGCCCGACCCCCGCATCCGCCAGGAGCTCTCGGCGATCTCGGGCTGGCCCACCATTCCCCAGCTGTTCCACAAGAGCGAGCTGATCGGCGGTTGTGACATCGTCACCGAGATGTACGAGTCGGGCGAGCTGGCCGAAGCGCTCGGGCTCGAGGCCGTCCAGGACGAGGACGCATCCGCTCCGGCACAAGCGGTCACGAAGGAGCCCCAGCCGGCCGGCTTCACGCCGATCGAGAATCGCCTTTCGTAAGGAAGTCGGGTCGCGTCGCATGAGGCGCGACCGAACGAGGCGACGCGAAGGGCGTGCTGGTCCGTGCGGTAGGGTCAGCCGCGCCGCATGACTTCCGTTGCCGTCGTAGCCGATTCCACCAACTACCTGCCGCGCGAGCTGGCGGACAGGGAAGGCATCCGCCAGGTCAGCCTGTACGTTGGTTGGCAGGACGACCCCCAGCGCGAGATCGACTTGGATTCGTTCGACGCCTTCTACGAGCGCCTGCGCACCGACCCCGACTTGCCCACGACCTCGCAGCCTTCGATCGGCGATTTCCTGGCCGTTTGGGAGCCTTTGCTCGACGAGGGCAAGGACATCGTCTCGGTGCACTTGGCGGGAGGCATCTCGGGTACTTGCGAAGCCGCGCGTCAAGCCCATGGCCTGTTGGTCGAGCGTGGCTTGGGCGAGCGGGTGGAGGTGATCGACGGGGAAACGGCCTGTGGTGGCCTCGGTTTGCTGTTGCTCGCGGCCGCCGCCTCCGCACGCGGTGGAGCCGATAAGCAGGCGGTGGCCGCCCGCGTACACGACGCACGCAAGGCCCTGAAAATCTGGTTCTGCGTGGACACCCTGGAGTACCTGAAGCGCGGTGGACGCGTCGGCAAGGCCCAGGCTTGGATCGGCGGCACTTTGAAGATCAAGCCGATCCTCTCCTTGGAGTACGAGATCACACCGGTCGAGCGGGTGCGTACTTCCAAGCGGGCATTCGAGCGCATGGTCCAATACGCCCATGAGCTCAAGGACAGCGGCGCGGACCGCTGGGTGGTCCAATACATCCAGGCCCACGAGCAGGCCGAGCGCCTGATCGAGCGCTGCCGAGAGATCTTCGGCTCAGAGCCGATCTTCACCTCCGAAGTGGGACCCGTGATCGGCACCTACACGGGCCCGGGCCTGCTGGGCGTCGGCGCTCTGCCGAACGCCCTATTTGGTCCCTGAGGTTCTCAGAGACCAAGCCGTTCGCCGCGGGACGTCTAAGCAGATGCTGGCCGATCGTCCGGGATCGGCCAGCACGTGCAAGACGGCACGTGGCGATCCAGCGCCGTGTCCAGGGGCCTCAGGCGCGGCGTTTTTTGCGCCGGCGGCGACGACCCAAGAGCAATACGCTCATCACACCAACGCCGATCGCGATCTCGCGCTGGTGGCGCTCTACGTGGCCGCGCCAATCGGTGATGCGCGCCACTTCGGTGTGCAGGTTGCCCAAGGAGAGCGCCAGCTCGGCGCGATTGGACTCGATTGAGTCGCGGATCTCAGCTGCCGTGCGCCCCGCCATCGACGGTCCCCCTTCCAAGATCGGGTCCATTTGACACAGGCGCTGCCGGCGGCACCGGCGCCGGCGTGGAGCCGGTCGCGGCGGGGCCCGAAGCGGGCGAGGTGGAGCCCACTGGCGGCGGCACCGGAATGGACGGCGTCGCAGCTGCCCTGGTGGTGGAAGCCTCGGATGAGGCGCTCACGGTCTCGCGGATCTTGCGTGCCTCCTCGATCGCCATGCTCGGCGTCGGTGGCGATCCCGCTTTGACCGCCTTGGCCGCCAGCCAGCCCGCGACTATGCCCAAGAACACGAGGATCAAGGCCATCGCGAAGAAACCCCAGAAGTAGGTGAACTCGTTGCCGATCGGCAGCTCGTAGTAGAGCAACCATGCGCACCCGATCAGGACGAAGAAAAGGGCCGTGAAGAAGAACACGCCGGCCACGATCCCCACGATCGCGCCCTTGGCAAGGCGGGTCGCCTTCTCGGTTATCTCTGTCTTGGCGAGCTCGATCTCCTCGCGGACGAGGACGCTCGCGCGCTCGGTCACCTCGGTGATCGCAGCGGCGATGCCCGGCTGTCCTGGCTTGCCCCCCGCGCCCGGGGCCGCGTCGCTCGGACGCCCGGCCCCACCGGGGCCCGCGCCTGGGCTACTCACTCCGGGGGCTCCTCGTCGAACAGTCGCCTCCACAGGGCACTCGCGGTGCGCTGGGTGAGGATGCTCGCCAGGGCGCCTACGGCCGTCAACAGGCCGGACCACATCATCTTCTTGACAAGCTCGTTCTCCATCCGCGGAAGTGTAGTGCCCGTCCGGGACGACCTCTTGTTCGACCTAGACTGGGGAGATGGCCGAGGTGCCCGTCCAGGACTTCCCTTTGTTCCCGCTGGGGATCGTGGCGCTCCCGACCGAGAGCGTCCCTTTGCACGTTTTCGAGCACCGCTTCCGCACGATGATCGAGGAGTGCTTGGAAGGCGAGAGCGAGTTCGGGATCGTGTGGCTGTCAGAGGAAGAGCTCAAGCCGGTGGGCTGTGCTTGTGAGATCGAGCGCGTGCTCGATCGCGAGGACGACGGGCGCTTCACCATCTTGGTGCGGGGCACGAGAGCCTTCCGCTTGCTCGAGCGCCAGGACGACCTCCCCTATCCGGCCGGGATCGTCGAGTTCTTGGAAGAGCAGGAGGAGCCGTTCGACGAGGAGGCGGCCGGCGAGGCCAGAGAGCTGTACGGGGAGCTGGTGGATGCCGCCACCGATCGCACCCTCTCTGAGCAGGAACTGGAGGCGCTGGGCGCCTACAGCATGGCCGCCACTGTGGATTTCGGCGCGGAGGCCAAGCAGGAGCTGTTGGAGCTGCGCTCGGAGAACGCGCGCCTGCGCTTGCTGACGCTCCTGTTCAGGGCGGCGATCAAGCAATTGGAGCTGAGCGAGCGCGCCCAGGAGCGGGCTCACTCCAACGGCAAGGTCCACTTCACCTGAGCGCTCTCACGCTCCTTGCTGGGAGAGGCCGCATAGGCTCTGGGCGACGGTGAGCACGAAACCCGCCAGCTTGTGCATCGATGACGGCTGGTGGGCCGAGTTGTCGCTGAAGCGCACGCTGCCGTTGGCGTCGCGCACGTAATAGCTGAGCACCGATCCAGGACCGGCGGGCAGCGACTCATGTTCGGAGGCGGGTCCTTCGAGGCCTTCTTGGATTGTGCGCGCTTCGATGATCTGGGGATCGCTCAGGTGGTGCGCAGGTCCGTTGTTGCAGTGGACGACGCCTTCTTCGCTTACGAGCATCGTCAGCTTCGCCCCGGGCACGCTGCCGCTGCGATAGACGATGAACAAGTCGGGCGAGACAACACCGCTACAGCCGCCGGCTAGCAGCGCTGCGCATACGCAGAGGGCCGTCAGGGAGAACAACGTCAGGGGGTGCCCTACGCGCGCGCGCGGGGCACCCCTTTTCGAACACACGACAACACCCCCTCGTGCACCGCAACCCCGGCCCGTCCGCCGCCGGGACCGGCAGCGGCGCCCACGCCTCATGCCACCACCGCCACGCCGCCCCGGCGCGGATCGCCCGCCCCGCTCAGCCGGCCGTCGCGGCGCTCGACGGCTTGGACTCCTCCGAAGAACAGGTTGAGGTTGTGGAAGCGCACCACCTCGCGGTCCTCCCCCGCGCCCCCCGCCGCGCCCGCGACGCCTGCCGCAGGCTCCAGGCCGGGCTCGTGGTAGACGATCCCGTTCTCGAAGTGCGCGCGCGGCGCGCACACCGCCTCGGGCGCGCTCAAACCTCGATCGACCACGCCCACGATCGTTTGCAACAGGGCCGAGCGGATTCTGTTGGAGCCGGCGCTGCCGAGCACCAGCTCGACCTCGCCGTCGCGCATGACCACAGAAGGGGCCATCATGCTCGGCATCCGCCGGCCGGATGGGTGGGTGTGGAATCCGAGCGGGCTGAGATCCTCCTCGCCCATCACATTGTTCAGGTGGATTCCGGTGCCGGGCACCACGACCCCGGAACCCTCGCCGTTGGTGCACGTCACAGAGCACGCACGCCCCCGCGAGTCCAACACAGAGATGTGGGTCGTCGATCCGAGTCGTGAGGAGAGAAAGCACGACCCAAACCCCTCCTCTCCCAGCCCTTGGACGAACTCGGGCGTACGCTCCGCCTGGGCCGCTTCCATCGCGCCGATTACGGCATCTAGCGACGGCGACGAAGGTTGCTGGTCGAGCAAACCGAGCGAATACGCGAGCAACGTGCCGCCCGCGGAGGGCGGCGGGTTGGTGAGGACCTCGCGGTCGCGATAGCTCATCCGCAGAGGCTCGCGCTCTATCGCCTCATAGCCGGACAGCTCCCGTCTGTCGAGCGATCCCCCCCGCTCTCCCAGCCAAGCACACACGGCAGCGGCGATGTCGCCGCTGTAGAAGGGTTGTGCGCCCTCCTGGCCCAGCCGCGTCAGGGCATCGCCCAGGTCCGGATTGAGCAATAGCTCACCCTCGCGCAGAACCCTTCCTTCGGGTGCCCACAGGGCGGCGCACTCGGGCGTGGAGCGCAACAGGTCGGCAAGGATCTCCACGATGTAGGCCTGTCCCGCGTTGATCCTGACGCCTTGTCTGGCCAAGTCCGCGGCGGGCGCGGCCAACTCGGCCAGCCCGATCGTCCCCCAGCGCTTGGCCGCCTCGCACACCCCAGCCGGCGCGCCATACACCCCGCAGGAGGCCGGACCGATGTAGAACACTTGGACGGCGTCCCCGAATGACACGTCCACCGCTTCCAGCTCGGCCGCGCTCCCGTCGGTGGCGCGTGTGGGTGCCTGTACGAAGAAGTCGAGCAAGGTCGGCTCCTCTCCCCCACCCGCGACCATCATGTAGCCGCCTGCCCCCAGGCCTGTGAGCAACGGCTCTGCCGCGAACGAGGTGAGCATCGCCCCCACGGCCGCGTCGACAGCGTTGCCGCCTTCGCGCAGCACCTGGGCTCCTGCTTCGGCGGTGAGCGGATGCCCGGCCGCCACGACCCCCTTGTCCATGCTCATGCCTCCAGCGGATAGCACACCGCTCGGGCTTTTGTGACCCTCCCATGGGGCGGTCTATTTGGCGTGGAGGGGAGGAGCATATGTATACTTTTTACGGAATTGCCTATTGTATTTACAATTTGTAGATACAAATAGCAATTCAATAAAAAGGCATACCCACAACACACCTCAACGGGCGGCCGATAGGCCCACGAGCACCGCTCCCCAACCCTGGGGTCAGGCTTTTCAGAAGTTCGGGATGAACTCCGGCACGTCCATGTCGCTCACGGCGAGACTGCCGCGACGTGACTGACGCTCGCCGCGCGCAGGCCTGGCGTCGCGCGCGGAGGGGCCGGTGCGCTTGACGCGCGGCTCTCCGTCGGGCTCGCGCATCGCCGGGCGCGAGCTCTTGACGCCGTAGCCGGTGGCCACGACGGTCACCCAGACCTGGTCGTCCAACTTCTCGTCGACCATCGCTCCGAAGATGATGTTGGCGTCGGGATGGGCTGCCTCGGAGACGGCCTTGGCGGCCTCGTTGACCTCCCACAGAGACAGGTCGCGTCCGCCGGTGATCGACAGGAGGATCGAGCGGGCACCCTCCATCGAGGTTTCGAGCAAGGGCGAGGCGACGGCTTGGGCGGCGGCGTCGGGGGCCCTGTTCTCGCCCACTCCCATGCCGATCCCGAGCAGGGCGTTGCCGGCGTCGGACATGATCGTGCGCACGTCGGCGAAGTCGAGGTTGATCAATCCAGGCAGGGTGACCAGGTCGGAGATGCCTTGAACGCCCTGGCGCAGGACATCGTCGGCGACTCTGAAGGCCTCGACCATGGCCGTCGCCTTGTCCAGGACGGAGAGCAGGCGGTTGTTTGGCACCACGATCAGGGTGTCCACCTCCTCGGCCAGGGTCTCCACGCCACGCTCGGCCTGGGCTGCGCGGCGCGAGCCCTCGAAGCCGAACGGCTTGGTCACTATCGCGACGGTCAAAGCCCCCACCTCGCGTGCGATGCGCGCCACGATCGGGGCGGCACCGGTACCGGTGCCGCCGCCGGCTCCTGCCGTTATGAAGATCATGTCGGAGCCCTTGAGCAACGCCTTGACGCGGTCATAGTCGTCCATCGCGGCCTGACGACCGACTTCGGCGTCCGAGCCCGAGCCGAGACCACGCGTCAGCTCCGCGCCGATGTGCAAGGTGATGTCGGCCGTGGATTGCTGCAAGGACTGCAGGTCAGTGTTGATCGCGAGAAACTCGACGCCCTCGACCTCGGCCTCGACCATGCGATTGACGGCGTTGGTGCCTGCCCCGCCGACGCCAACCACGCGGATCACGGGCTGGGCGACGGGCATCGCTTCGCCGAAGGGGCGCGCATCTTCGCGGTAGGAGCTCTCTCGCGAGGGCGCCTGTGGCGGGAGGGGGGCTTGGGCGACAGGCTCGCGGGTGCGGGCGGGAGCACCGGGCGCGTCCATCAGGTTCTCGGGAATCTCCGAGGAAAAGGCGTGGCGCAAGCGCTCCTGGGGGGTCGGGATACGCGGCTGGCGCTCGTCGAGGCTGGGGTCGAGCGAGGGGTGGGGCACGGATGTCTCGCGCTGCTGCTCGGCTGGGGGCCGCGACGGGGTGATGGCCTCGGCGGCAGGCTCACCGGCTCCAGCGGAGGTTGCCGCGTCAGGCGCGGGGGGCTGCTCGGTGGACTCCTTCTCCAAGTCCTCGGTCTTGCGAAACAGGGCCGCGAGCGGCCCTTCGCGCATCGATGCCCGCTTAGGGTTTGCCATGAGCCAAGACCTCCTGTGCCAGCTGCCGATAGGACTGCGCAGCGACACCATCCGGCTCGTACTTGAGCACCGACATCCCCTTCACGGGAGCCTCGGCGAAGCGCACCGTCTTGCGGATGCGCGAGGCGAAAACCCTGTCGCCGAAGTTCTCCTCGAGGATCTCGATCGCCTCCTTGGCATGGATCGTGCGCGAATCGACCAACGTCGGGAGGATACCCTCGATATCGACGTCCGGATTGAGGTTCTCGCGAATCATTGCCAGGGTGTTTTGCAACTGGATGAGCCCACGCATCGATAGATACTCACACTGCACGGGCACAATAACCTTGTTGGCGGCGGTAAGGGCGTTTATGGTCAAAAGGCCCAGGCTCGGCGGCGTGTCGATGCAGATGAAGTCGTAGTCCTCCATGATCGGCTCGAACGCCTTCTGCAGGCTGCGCTCGCGGCCGATCATCGTGGACATCGCGATCTCCGCACCGGCCAGGTCGATCGAGGCGCACGCGACGTCGATCTCGCGCTTGCGAATCACCTCTCTTATCGTGGCGCGCTGGGTGAGCACGTCGTACATCGACAGCTCCAGCGTGTCGGGGTCGATGCCTTGGGACATCGTGAGGTTGCCCTGGGGGTCCATGTCGACACACAGGACGCGATGACCCTCCTCCGCGAACGCGGCGGCGAGGTTGAGTGTCGTGGTTGTCTTGGCCACGCCGCCCTTCTGATTGGCGAAAGCGATGACCTTGGCCCGTGCAGTCACGGCAGGCTCCGATGGTCGAATTTGAGATCGAACGGTGTCGAGCTTCACTATTCGCACAGTGATGCGCGATTCCTGCTCGGTTTGGGTGGGGTTTGGGCGTGCGTATGGGCGACCGGGAGCGTTGCGTACATCCGATAGGCCACCAGACCCCGGCGCGCGTGCCCCTAGGATCCCAAGGTGCCGTCAAATCGCAGCCTTCTGGAGCAGCGCCTCGAGCACACGGACGTGTGCGTGTGTGTGGGCGCGGGCGGCGTGGGCAAGACCACCATCTCGGCGGCGCTGGGGCTGGGGCTGGCCGCGCGGGGGCGCAAGGTGGCGGTCGTGAGCATCGATCCGGCCAAGCGGTTGGCGGGAGCTCTTGGCCTGAAGGAGCTCACTGGAGAACCGTGCAAGTTGGACGAGGACACGCTGGCTGAGCACGGCATCGTGCTGGAGGGCGAGCTGTGGGCGATGATGCTCGACTCGAAGGGGACTTTCGACGATTTGATCTCGGGCCTGTCTCCCGACGAGCGGACACGCGAGGAAGTGTTTTCCAACCGCATCTATCGCGAGCTGTCCTCGGCGGTGGCGGGCTCCCAGGAGTTCACCGCGGTGGCAAAGCTGTATGAGCTGCACCGCAGCGGGGAGTGGGACGCGATCGTGCTCGACACTCCCCCCTCGCGCGATGCGTTGGACTTTCTCGACGCGCCAGATCGACTCACGCGATTCTTGGAGGGCCGCGCGTTGAGGGTCCTGATGGCGCCGACGAGCTTGACGCGCGGGCTGGTGGGGCGCGGCGCCGGGCTGATGCTGAGCATGTTCGCGAAGGTCACGGGCGTGAACATGATCGAGGAGCTGTCGACCTTCTTTGGTGCGTTGGGCGGGCTCACCGATGGCTTCTCAGAGCGCGCGCGCGGCGTGGAGCGGCTGTTGCGCGACCCTCGGACCGGCTTTTTGATTGTGACCTCGCCCGCGCACGAGCCCTCGCGGGAGGCCGGTTTTTTGCACGCTGAGCTGGGCCGCGAAGGGATGCGCTTTGCGGGCCTGATCGTTAATCGCTTTCATGGGCATGGTCTCGATGGGCATACCCAGGAGCAGGTTGCGGATCTGCTCGCACCCCCCCTCGACCCGGGCCTGGCGACTCGCGTGGCGGCCAATCTGGGCGATCTCGATGTGTTGGCGCGACGCGACCGCGAGAGCGTGGCGACGTTGTCGCGGGATCTCGGCGAAGCGCAGCCGCTGCTGGTGGCTCAGCTGGCGGGGGACGTGCAGGACCTGGGGGGACTGTTGGCCGTCGCCGGGCAGCTGTTTGGGTGAGCGGAGCTGAGCCGCGATCAGGATGCGGCGGCCAGAGCCTGCTCTGGGACTGGCTCGGATTCCGTTTGGAGCTCCTCGCCTGAGAGCAGGAGCTCGTCGGCTAGTGCGACCAAGTCGGAAGGTAGATGGCCACAGACCACGTCGCGCAGGAGCGCGCGCAGGTGGTCGGAGAGGTCCCGCGCCAGGGCCAAGCCGGCGGCACGTTCGACCGCCGTTCCTTCAATCGCCTCGCGCTCCAGGGCGATCGCGCGCAAAGTCCGTTCGGTCAGCGCGGTGCGCCTGTCCGGCGTGGCACACAGGGCCGCGAGGCGTGCGGCGAGCAAGCCGTCGGGCGTGCCATCGATCGGGGATCGAGGAGATCCCCGATCGGCCGTCGGCTCGAGCTGGGAGGGGCCCCCCAGGAGTGCCCGCAAGGCAAGCAGGTGGTCGCTGATGCCCTCGTACTCAGAAGCTCGCTCGCAGCCGAGCTCGAAGCGATGCAATGCCCAGGCGACCTCGTTTTCGTGGGGGGCGCGACGCGACACCAGATTGCAGAACGCGCGCAACTCGTCCTCTTGCTCTGCGCTTACGAGGAGCATCCCGTGGGGACAGCCTCCGCTTCCCAGGGCCAAGGAGCTCCAGGGAGCCGAGCCGACCCGCGTCCAGGCCAGCGAGCCGAGCGAAATGCGCCCGTCGCCGAACAGGCGCAAGGCGCGCAGCAGCTCGCGTACTACCTCGATCCCTCGCGCGAGGCCGGTGCGGGGGTCGGGGTCCTCGGCGGTGAAGACGACGAGCAGGCGGTCCGGGTGGCCGGGATCGGGATGGCCGTGATCGGGCTGGCCGGCGAGGGAATCGTCGAGAGCTTGGTCGGGCGCTCCGTGGAGGGCGTCGGGCCGGGCGATCATGAGACCTCGCGTAAGCGGAATCTCGGGTGAGGAGATCGCCAGACCTTGGAGCGTGGCCACCAGCGTCAGCTCGGCCGACGCGGCGGCGAAGGTCGAGTCCTCGAGTCGCTCCAAGGCTCGGTCGAGGCGCTCGGGGTGGCGGTCGAGCAGGCCGTCGAAGTCGGTCTGCTCGGCGCATACCTCCTGCAGAAGTGCCAATAGTGCAGCGTCGGTGCGCCCCCTGCCTGGGCCAGGGCCGGATCTGCGATCGCGGGCGTCGAGCAGGCCGCGTGAGAGCAGGTAGCGATCGAGCCCGTCGAAGGAATGGAGCATGGCCGCAGCCGGCGGGTAGGCATCGAGGCTGCGCAGCGCGGGAAAGCGTTCGGCGATGTAGGCGTCGGTGAGCGGCTGGTAGCAGTACAGGGGCGAGGCTCCCCGCCGCCCACGCCCGGACTGGGTGGCAAGATCGAAGGGAACCTCCTGGCCGGCCAGGACGTCGGCGTGCAGGCGGGCGGCTGCCTGGGTCACGAATTCGGTGAGCGCAGCTTGCAACTGGAGGGATCGCACGATTGGCTGTTCGCCACGGGCGCGAGCGCTCCTGCTGGGCGCAGCGAGTCTTGCGTGTCATAGCGCCCACGTGACGACGTGACACGCGTGACGCGCGCGGCGACCCGCCGGGGCGACACGCCGGGACGGCGGATAGCTGGGCCAAAGCGCGGGAGAACGCGCTACGCGGCGGCTACGGCGAGCGCCGAGGCGACCGCGTCTGCGCAGTCGGCGCCGAGCCAGCGCTCCCCGTAGGAGCGCATGTCCTCGATGATCGGCAGCAGTGCGAGGCCCTTGTCGGTTAGCGCGTACTCCACACGGGGAGGCACTTCGGGGAAGGTGTGGCGCTCGACGATGCCCTCGTCCTCCAAGGCGCGCAACCTCAGGGACAGTGTGCGGGGACTGATCCCCGACAGCGAGCGCTCTAGCTCACAGAAGCGCGAACGGCCCTCGGCCAGGTCGCGCACGAGTAGGAGCGTCCACTTGCCGCACACCACTTCCGCGGTGCGGCAAACGGGGCAGGTGTCTCGGGCGGCCATTTCAACCGTTACTTTACCAAGTGAAGTGACGGACGGCCTGCGGGTGAGGCGATTTAGCCGACCGCACGGCCGCGTTCGCCGCGGCGCAACAAGGGTTGCCAGACGCGGCGGCTCAGCCGACCGCAGCGGGGGCGTTCGGTGCAGGCGCAACGGGCTGGGGCGGGATGTGCGGTGCGGGCGCGTCGGCGCCCTCGCGGCGCGCCTGTGCCTGGGCGACGTCAGCCATCGTGGTGCCTTGGCGCCCGTCCGCTTGCAGGAGCAGCTTGAAGTCGTGGGGACTGGAGGCCACCTTGAGGGCTTCCTCGGTCGTGACGCGGCCCGCCTTGACGTGGTGAAAGAGCGCCTGGTCGAAAGTCTGCATGCCGTAGTAGGCGCCGGAGGAGATCGCCTCGCCTAGTTGCCCGGTTTGGTCGGGGTCGACGATCATGTCGCGCACGCGGCCGGTCATGCGCAGGATCTCGCAGACCGCGACGCGCCCGCCCTGGGCGCCGGGGACGAGGCGCTGGGAAATGACTCCGCGGATCGTGCCGGCGATCATCGAACGTGCCTGGTTGTGCTGGTGGGGCGGGAAGAAGTCGAGCAGGCGGTTGATCGACTCGGCGGCGTCGACGGTGTGGACGGTGGAGAGCACGAGGTGGCCGGTCTCGGCTGCTGAGAGGGCGGTGCGGACGGTCTCCTCGTCGCGCATCTCCCCCACCAGGATCACGTCGGGGTCCTGGCGCAATACGCGACGGAGGGCACGCTCGAAGGACTTGGTGTCCATGCCGACCTCGCGCTGGTTGATGACCGAGCGCTTGTCTTCGTGAACGAACTCGATCGGGTCCTCGATCGTGACGATGTGCTTGTTCATGGTCACGTTCATGTGATCGATCATGGCGGCCAGGGTCGTCGACTTGCCCGAGCCGGTGGTGCCCGTGAGCAGGACGATGCCGCGCTCTTCCTCGGCCAGGTCGCGCACCACGGTGGGCAACGCCAGCTCCTCGATCGTCGAGATCTTGGCGGGGATGGCGCGGCAGGCGAGTGAAGTGAGCCCACGTTGGCGGAAGGCGTTGACGCGAAAGCGGGCGAGGCCTTCGATTTCGAAGGAGAAGTCGACCTCGTGGTCGTCGGTGAACTCCTTCAGCTTGACCTGGTCGTGGAGCAGCTCGTGCAGGGCGTGTTCGCTGTCCTCGTTGCTCAGCGCGGGCGCCGTGGAATCTGGCCCGAGCGAGCCTTGGATGCGATACAGCGGCGGCGAGCCGACCTTGATGTGCAGGTCGGATCCTTTTTCGGCCACGAGCTTGCGCAGAGCTGCATGCACGTCGAACATGGGCATTGCATCGGCATGGCGCCTGCGCTGCTTGAGCCAGCGTCCACCGTGTTGCCCGGACCGCTGCCGCGGGAAGGGCGGGAAGATGACGCGAGAAGGAGGGAAGATGTGTTACTTACTTTTTGTCAAATTCACCACTGTATACACAATTTGTATATACGTTCGTGAATTCGACAAAATCTATGCAACTACCCAGCCTGCGCCCAGCGCCCTACGCGACATCCCTGAGCTTCTGGGCCTCTGCGAGAGACTGCAGCTTCTTCAAGGACTGGTTCTCGATCTGGCGAATGCGCTCCCGGGTGACGTTGAACGTGCGCCCGACCTCATCGAGAGTGCGAGGATGCTCGCCTCCCAAGCCGTAGCGCAACTCCAAGACGCGGCGCTCGCGGTAGGAGAGATTCTCCAGGGCCTCGCGCAACGCCTCCTTGGTGAGGATCTCGGCGGCGCGCTCATACGGTGACTCGGCGCGCTCGTCGGCGATGAACTGGCCGAACTCGGACTCCTCCTCGTCGCCGACCGGCTTCTCCAGCGAGACGGGGGCTTGGGCGGAGCGCTTGATCGAATCGACCTCTTCGGGGTCGATCCCAGTTACCTCGGCGATCTCATCGGCCGTGGGCTCACGACCGAGCTCGGTGACGAGCTTGCGCTCGGCGCGACCGATCTTGTTGAGCTTCTCCACGACATGCACGGGAATGCGGATCGTGCGTGCCTTGTCGGCCAAGGCACGAGCGATTGCCTGGCGGATCCACCAGGTGGCATACGTGGAGAACTTGAAGCCCTTGCGATAGTCGAACTTCTCCGCGGCGCGCACCAAGCCGAGCGTGCCCTCCTGGATCAGGTCGAGGAACGGCAGGCCCTGGTTGCGGTAGTTCTTGGCGATCGAGACGACCAGGCGCAGGTTGGACTCGACCATCTTCTGCTTGGCATCGAGGTCCCCGCGCTCGATGCGCTTGGCGAGATCGACCTCCTCCTGAGCGGTCAGCAGCCGTACCTTGCCAATGTCCTTGAGGAACAGCTGCAAGGAGTCGGTGGTCATGTCCGGCTTGAGATCCAAGGCCGTCTTGGCCTTGCGCCGGCCGCGCTTGTCGGGCGCCCGTTCGACCTGAGAGCCGGCAGCCGTCGCCGGGTCGATGTCCTCGACGAGCTCGATCTCCGATTTCTCGAGGTAGCCGTGCAGCTCCTCGACGTCAGACTCGTCCAAATCGAGGTCCGAGGTCGCCGTGGAGATCTCGGCGAACGTGAGCACTCCCACCTGCTGACCCTTGGTCAACAGGTTCTTGACCTCTTCCAGCTCTTGCAGTTCCACCACTGACATGCGTTTTTCCGTTTCCGTCGGGAGGCTCCCCGAGAGCGTGTGACCCGCCAACGGGTCGCCTCAGGGTGCTGTTCGAGGACTACCTTAGCCGGGAATGTGGCCGAAACCATCCCGACAGTACAACTCAGATGTACGCGTCCATCCTAACGCTTCCTGACCCGCGAGGAGGCGAAAAAGCACGCACTGTGCACGATCGGGGCGGGTGCGCGATGATTGGGAGACCTTGAGCACGCGTGATACCAACAACTCCGACAATCGTCCGGAGAGCCCCCTTGAAGGCGGGGTTCTGGCGGCGCTACCACGCACCAGACCGCAAAGAGCGAGCGCTCGCAGGGACGCGGCTCGCCAACGGGCGGACAAGGCGCAGTCGGAGACAGCCGTCAAGGCGACCCCCGCCAAGGTCAAGACCACGCCCAAGGCGGTCAAGCCCAAGACCGCAGCCGTAAAGGTCAAGCCAAGCGCCTCCAAGGCAGCCTCCGCCAAGACCAAGACCACGCCCTCCAAGGCCACCGTTTCAAAGAAGCCCGCCGCGCCGCCGGGCGGCCGGGCTCCAATTCAGGGTTATGAGCCCGAGGAGGAGATCGAGCTGGGCAAGACGGTGAACCCACCCAGCGGTGTGGAGCTGGTGGAGTCGGTGGCGGACATCTTCGGGGAGCTGGCCAACTCGAGCCTGGCGGCGGGCGGTCGCATCCTCAAGGACGCCTTCTCGCTGCTGCGCCGCCCGTAAAACACGTCGGACGAGTCTGTATACTCGACCCACGCCGAGTTCTCGCGGCTCAGATCGCGAGGAACGGGGGACCCAATTGCACACCGGAAGCTTCGATGGGGAGCGAGCGGTGTGCGGGGGCGAATCGATCTGTTCTCAGGTCGTAGCGCGGTAATAGCGCGAGCCCGTCAGCTCACCCCGTAGGCGCCGTTTCAGATGAACCGAACGTTTGCGAACAAGACGCTGCTTGCTGTGGCCATTGCGCTCCTGAGCGCGGGGTCTCAGACTCCGACCGCCCTCGCGGCGACGGGCGGCGCGTCGGCGCCCGGTGGCGCTTCGGGCACGACCCCAACCACGCCCCAAGGCGCCCAGATCGCGACCTGGTTCGGACCGGGCTTCTATGGCCAGAAGACGGCTTGCGGGCAGACGATGAGCCCGGTGATCGTGGGCGTGGCCTCGCGGACATTGCCTTGCGGGACGCTGGTCCTCGTCAACTACAAGGGCCATCGCCTGACCGTCCCGGTGATCGATCGGGGCCCCTACGCCCACCATGCCACATGGGACTTGACCCAGGGCGCGGCCAGCGCCCTCACGATCGCGGAAACGGTGCGCGTGAAGACCAAGGTCGTGGGCAAGGCGCCGAACACTCCGCTGCTGGGCGTACCGGCTGAAGCGATGCCGAGCCCGGAAGCGGTCGCCGCCGGCGGCACCGCTCCCGCCGCTTGAAGGGCGGCACCCCCGCTTGACAGCCGCGCTGCCGACTTGACCGCTTCCGCGCTAACCCCGCTTGACGGCCGCACTCCCAGCCCTTGACGGCCGCACTGCCGACGCTTGACGGCTGGCACCCCGCTTCACGGCCGCGCTGCCGACGCTTGACGGCCGCGCTGACCCCGCTTGACGGCCGCTGCTTGAGGTCGCGCCCAGTGTTAGGCCGCGCTTGTTTTAGGCCGCGCTTGTTTTAGGCGGCGCTTGCTTTAGGCCGCGCTTGTTTTAGATCAGCGGCCAGCGAAGAATCCGCGCCCTCAACCAGCCGGCGGAGGGTCGGTGTGGGCGATCGAGCGCCCGGTGGCGCGCGCCGAGTAGACGCCAAGGTCGGCTCGCGCGGCCAAGGCGGGCGCCTCGGTGCCATCGTCGGGACAGACAGCGATACCGATCGCGACCTCCATTGGCACTCCGCGATGGGACGCCGAGGTGCGCACCAGCCGGGCCAACCGCTCGGCGAGCATCCGCGCGCCGGTGCCGTTTGTCTCGGGCGCCACGAGCCAGTAGCGACCCAGCGTCTCGCGGGAGAGGTGATCGGAGGCACGCATACCTTCGCCTAGCGCTGCCTCAACCTTGGCCACTAGACCATGCAAATCGTGGGGTGTCTCGGAGCGCTCGAGCTGGGCCACATCCACGATCTCGACAAGCAGAACAGCGAACGGGAGGCCGTCCTCGGCGTGCCGGGCAAGCAGCCGCCCCACCGAGGACACCCACGCCGATGGTCCCTCTTCGCGGCGAACGTCCCGGATCTCGATCTCGGGCTGAAGCGGCTGGACGGTAGCCATGGGCTCTTCCGCCACGCCCGGGGCCTGCTCGTCGATGAGCTTGGTGGGGGTGGGCTCGGCTACGGGCGAAGCGACCGACGGGAACATGGCCGCTGGGTCCGAGGCCGATGGCGCAGGCTCCGAACGGATGGGCTGAGTGCGGGCAGGCTGAGTGCGACGCTCCTCGGCGGGCCGTCCCACAGGTGGCTCGGGTCCAGGCTCGGGCGCCTTGGGCGTCGGCGGCTGAACGGGCGCATCGCCAGGCGACGGCGCGAGCATCACGACGGTCGAGGCCACCTCGACAAGTCGCTCGGAGAGATCCGCCAGACGCCTCGAGTCCGGGGCCAGGAGCTCCTCGTGCAGGGCCTCCCAGAGCACGTCGGACAGCTGCTGGGCGGCGCGCGCACCACGCCTGAGCCGCTCGAGCGCGGCCACTTCAAGGGATCGATCGGACGGGTCTCTCACAGGACGTTGATATCAGCAGCGAAGGACAGGACGCAGCCTCATCGACAGGGGCCGCGGCGCTCTTTACGCAAACAGCGCACATCCGATCAACGGGCCAGAGCGGGCCGTGCGTGCGTATAGCCTTGAAGCGTGAAGCGCAAGCCGAAGATCGCCCAGGTGTCGGACTTGGTGGACCACACAATCGAGGATCCTGCGAGCGGAGCGATGCGCTCGGTCCAAGGCGCTGAGATGACGATGCCCGAGGCGGAGCTCGAGCAGTTGTGGACCCCCGCCCACCTGGAGCGGCTGGCGCGCACCTATTGGCGCTTCATAACCCGCGTGACGCTCGGCCTCGTGCGAGTGGTCTACAGCGAGTCCGAGCGCTCGGTTGTGCTGCTGGCACGCCCCTTGAAGCTGCTCACGTTCGACGCCCCCGAATACGAACTGGACGGCGAGCACGGATGCGTGCGCTGGCGAATCAAGCGCGGTGTGCTCGTCGCGCGCAACGGCCGTGGCGGCCACGGACATCTGCAGATCGACGTGCGCAGACTCCCAGACGCGACACCGGGCGAGGGCAAGTTGCGGCTGGAGGTCGAAGTCGCCAACTTCCACCCGGCGATCGCTTCGGGCTTTGGCAGGCGCGTATACAACGCCACCCAGGCCAAGATCCACCTGATCGTAACCCACGGCTTCCTGCGCTCGCTCGCGCGCCTTGAACTGGCCGAGTCGAGGGTCGGGCGGCTGCGCGCCTAGCCGAAGCGGGTGTCGCCGCTGAGCGCGCGCAGCTTGGCGCGGTCGTGCGTGGCGCGCACGCGGCGCACCGTCCCCGAGCGCGAGCGCGTGACCAAGGATTCGGTGGTAGCGCCGCCGGCACTCGGATAGCGAACGCCCTGAAGGACATCTCCGTCGGTGATGCCGGTGGCCGAGAAGAAGACGTCGTCCCCCGCAACCAGATCGTCGCGGGTCAAGACTCGCTCCAAGTCATAGCCGGCGTCCAAGGCGGCCGAGCGCTCCTGCTCGTTGCGCGGCCACAGCCTTCCCAACAGCTGCCCTCCAAGACACTTGATTGCAGCCGCGGAGATGACCCCCTCCGGGGTGCCCCCGATCCCCCACAGCAGGTCGACCGGGGAGCGCTCGGTGACGGCCAGCAAGGAAGCTGAGACGTCGCCGTGTGGAATCAGCCGCACGCGCGCTCCGGCCTCGCGTATCTCGCGGATCGCCTCCTCGTGGCGAGGACGGTCGAGAACCACCACGATTACGTCTCCGACGGGACGTCCCTTGCGCTCGGCGATCAGCTTGACCGTCTCAGACAGGGGACGATCTAGGTCGAGCAGGTCGGCGATCTCAGGGCGGCCGGCCATCTTCTCCATGTAGACGCAGGGGCCCGGGTCGAACATGGTGCCCTTGCTTGACAGGGCGATCACTGCCAAGGCTGAAGGCATCCCATGGGCGGCCAAAGTGGTGCCCTCCAGGGGATCGACGGCGATGTCCACCTCGGGCGGAGAGCCGTCGCCGATGCGCTCGCCGTTGTAGAGCATCGGCGCCTCGTCCTTCTCTCCCTCGCCGATCACCACGGTGCCGTCCATCGCCACCGAATGCAGGGCGTAGCGCATACCGTCGACGGCGGCCTGGTCGGCCTCCTCCTTGTCGCCCCTGCCGACCAGCGGCGCGGCGGCCAAGGCCGCGAACTCCGTCACGCGGACAAGCTCCAGCGCGAGGTTGCGGTCGGGCCGGGTGGAGGGAGGGGAAGAGGGATCGGGGCTCATCGAGACGAAAACCTACACGAGCAGGCTAGGATGCCGACGATGAGTGAAATCGGATTCGTCGGATTGGGCAAGATGGGCGGAAACATGGTGCACCGAATCCGCCGCGACTCCGAGCATGAGGTGGTCGCCTTCGACTTCGACAAGAGCGCCGTAGCGCAGGCGGTCAAGAACGGCGCTCGTGGAGCGAGCTCGCTGGCCGACTTGGTCAAGAAGCTGAAGGCGCCGCGCATGGTGTGGATCATGGTGCCCGCTGGCGATCCCACGCAACAGACTGTGGACGAGCTGGCCAAGCTGCTGGAGAAGGGCGACACGATCGTCGACGGCGGCAACTCGAAGTGGAGCGACGACAAGCGACGCGCAAAGGTTTTGGCCAAGCAGGGCATCCGCTATGTGGACGTGGGCGTCTCTGGCGGCGTTTGGGGCATCGACGTGGGCTATTGCATGATGGTCGGCGGGCCGCCGACCGCGGTCAAGCAGCTGGCGCCTATCCTGGATGTGCTGGCGCCCGAGACGAACGCGGACAGCGTGGCGGCGATCGGCGAGCGGGGCTGGTTGCGCTTTGGCGGCGCCGGCGCGGGGCACTACGTGAAGATGGTCCACAACGGTGTGGAGTACGGCTTGATGCAGGCTTACGCCGAGGGCTTCGACGTGTTCGACGCCTGCGAGTACGACCTGGACAATGCCAAGATCGCGCACCTCTGGAACCAGGGCTCTGTCGTGAGGTCCTGGCTTTGCGAACTGGCGGCCAGGGCTTTCGAAGCCGACGGCAACGAGCTCGAGAAGATCGAGGGCTGGACCGAGGATTCCGGCGAGGGGCGCTGGACGATCGAGGACGCCACCGCCAACGATGTGCCCACACCGGTGATCACCGCTTCACTATATGAGCGCCTGTCCTCGAGAGGCAACGGGGAGTTCGCGCACAGGGTGCTGGCCGCCTTGCGCAACCAGTTCGGCGGGCACGCGGTGAAGGCGAACCCAGCGGGCGCGAGCTCCGCCGGCGCCAAGCCGAAGGGACGCGCCGCGAGCCAAGGCTCGAGGCCGAGCGGGAAGCGCCGGTAAGGCACTCATGGCGGCCGTCGCGACGACCGCGCCGCAGGAGAACCCGCTTACAGCCGGACTGGAGCGTCTGCCGGTTGCGCCGACCACACTGGTGATCTTCGGCGCCACGGGCGACTTGGCCCGCCGCAAGCTGTTGCCCGCGCTCTACAACCTGGCGCACGAGGGGGCCCTGCCCGAGCGCTTCCACCTGGTGGGGGTGGCGCGCCGGGAAAAGGAGAACGAGGATTACCGCGCGGAGTGCGAGCAGGCGATCCGCCAGTTCTCGCGCAGAGCTCCCGACGAGGACGTGCTGAAGCGTCTGTTGGAGCACGCCAAGTACGTGCAGGGCACCTTTGACGACGAGCGGGTATACGCGAAACTGGAGAAGACACTCGAGCGCTTCGAGGAGAAGGCAGGCGAACCGCTCAGCAGGGCCTTCTACCTGTCGACCGCGCCTTCGTTCTTCCCGGTGATCGTGAAGGCGCTGGGCAAACAGGGCCTCGACCGCCACGAGGGAGCCGACGTGAGGGTGGTGATCGAGAAGCCGTTCGGGACGTCGCTCCAGGAGGCGCGCGAGCTCAACCAGACTGTGCTCGGCGTGTTCGAGGAGCAGCAGGTGTTCAGGATCGACCACTACCTGGGTAAGGAGACGGTCCAGAACATGATGGCGTTCAGGTTCGCCAACGGCATGTTCGAGCCGCTGTGGAACCGCAACTACATCGACCAAGTGCAGATAACGGTCGCCGAGGACATCGGCATCGGCACTCGGGCCGGATATTACGACCATGCGGGCGCACTTAGGGACTTGATCCAGAACCACATGCTGCAGCTGCTGTGCCACGTGGCGATGGAGCCGCCCGTCAGCTTCACTGCCGATGAGGTTCGCAACGAGAAGGTCAAGGTGCTGCAATCGATCGCCGAGCCGATCGAGTCGGAGATCGACCAGATGGCGGTTCGGGCCCAGTACGCAAAGGGACACGCGGGCGGCGAGGACGTGGCCGGCTATTTGGAAGAGCCCGGTATCCCGAGCGACTCTACGACCGAGACGTTCGCGGCGATGCGCCTGGAGGTGGACAATTGGCGCTGGGCGGGAGTGCCGTTCTATTTGAGGACGGGCAAGCGACTGGCTCGCAAAGTGACCGAGATCGCGGTGACCCTGAAGCCGGTACCGCACCTGGCCTTCAGCCAGGACGGCTCACTGGGCGTGCTGCCCAACCAGTTGATTCTCACATTGCAGCCCAACGAGGGCGTGTCGTTGCGACTGGGCGCCAAGATCCCGGGCTCTCGTATGGTGATCAGGCCGGTACATATGGAGTTCTTGTATGGCACCGCTTTCCTCTCGCAGTCGCCGGAGGCCTACGAGCGCCTGATCACTGACGCGATGCGGGGTGATGCAACTCTGTTCACCAGGGACGACGAGGTGGAGGCGCAGTGGCGCATCTGCGACCCGATCCTCAAATATTGGGAGTCCACCCGCCCGGAAGCATCGGGAGCGAATGCGGGTCGGATAGCCCAATACGAGGCGGGCTCTCAAGGTCCGGTCGAGGCAGATGAGATCCTGCGCCCAGAGCAGTCTTGGCGGGCTATCTGAGTCTCGAAGTTTCTGAGGGCTGGTTGAACGAGCGAGGGTCATGTTCAAAAATCAACGAATTGTCTTTGGTATCAACAAAAAGTAAATACCATCAGCAAGTCCACAAATACAGAGATGAACTCCACGACAACAACACTCGCTTCCCCCGATGCGGTGTGGAGCGGGGAAGGCACGACCCCAGACGCGATCGAAAGCGCGCTGCGCGATCTGGTCAAGGAGCGTCACGGCGAAAGAGGCGGCCTCGCACCATCGCGTGCTTTGAACATGATCGTGTTCGTGGAGAGCGCCTACAGCGGTGAAGTCGCCAACCGACTGGCGAGCGTCGGGCGCTATCACGCTTCACGCCTGGTCGTGCTCTCCTACGAGGCGAGCCGCACCCGCCTGGACGCGCGGGCGGTCGTGGCGACCGACACCGAGCCCCAGCACGGTGAGCTGGGACTGCTGCGCGAGACCGTGACCGTGGAGATCGGTGAGCGCCACCTGGACGACTTGGTGACGATCGTGGATCCGCTTGTGGTGACAGACCTGACGACTTTGCTGTGGTCGCCCCATGGCCATCCGGAGGCGGTGAACGAGCTGCTCGAGCTCTCCCAGACGGTCTTGGTGGACTCGCTCGACGACCCCTCTTGGCGCTCGGCCCTGGACCGGGCCTGCGAACTACGCAAGCAGGCCTACGTGGTTGACCTGGCCTGGCTGCGCAGCACCCCTTGGCGCGAGCGGGTGGCTGCCGCGTTCGATTCGCCCACCATGCGGGCCGAGCTGGGCCGTATCGAAGCGGTGTCGGTGCGCCACCACCCCGACTCCACGGTCGCCGCGATGATGCTGGTCGGCTGGCTCGGCTCGCGTTTGGGTTGGGAGATGAGCCCGTTGAAGGCGAGAAACGGGGTGCTCACGGGCAGCGCGGTCGCCGGGGCAGGCGGGCTTGCCGGGGCAGGCGGGCTTGCCGGGGCAGGCGGGCTAGCCGGGGGCGATGACGAGCAGTCGGGCGCGGGCGGAGGCCATGCCGTTGCGATCAAGCTGGAGCAGGCGCCCGAGCAACCGGTGCCCGGAATTGAGAGCTTGGCCGTGTGCACGAGGAGTGGACGGCGCTTGGGCCTCAAGCGAGGCGTGGGCGGGTTGCGGGCTCGCAGTCGCGACACGGAGGGCCGTGAACGGGAATGGACGATCCTGGGGGCCTCGCGCGGAGAGAGTGGCATCCTCGGCGAGGGCATCAGGCAGTCGCTGTTGCGCGACCCGACATATGGGCCCGCATTGGCCGCCGCCGAGGCCATGACACCTTAACCTTCTACAGTTGCGAGGCGAAGCTATGGCAACGATCGCGCAACGCGACCCCATCGCTCCCCCACACCCCATCGGCCTTGAGCCGAAGGAGGCGCTGGCGGCGCTGCAGACCGTCCGAGAGCAGACGCTCGCGCTGGTGTCCCATCTGAGCGACGAGCAGCTCGAAGCGGTCCTCTCACCGATCATGAGCCCGCTCGTGTGGGACTTGGCGCACATCGCCGCCTATGAGGACCTGTGGCTGGTTCACCGCCACGGCGGCCGGGATCTCTTGAGAGGAGACCTGGCCGAGCTGTACGACGCTTTCGAGACACCGAGGTCTGTGAGGGGCGAGGTGGAGTTGCTCGTGCCCTTCGAGGCACGCCTCTATCTGCAAGACGTGCGCAGTCGAACCGAAGAGGTGCTCACAACGGTCGGAACCGGGGACGGCACTGTGTATGAGATGGTGCTGCGCCACGAGCTTCAGCACACCGAGACGATGCGCCAGACGATGGCGCTCGCCGCCCTGCTGCCCCCCGGTGAGACCAGGCTGGGAGCGGCGATCGGCAAAGACAGCCCTACGGGCACCTCACACGTGGAGGGGCAAGCAGGCGCCTGGGTCACGGTGCCGGCCGGTCCTTTTGAGATGGGCGCCGGGACCGACGTATTCGCCTACGACAACGAGTGTCCTCGCCACACCGTCGAGTTGCCCGCCTTCCAAATTGCCATTCACCCCGTCACCAACGCCGACTGGGCGAGCGTCATGGGCAACTCGCCGGACGGCCACCTCGACGCGCCGGTGTGTCACGTGAACTGGTTTGAAGCGCAGGAGTTCGCCGAGGCCCAGGGGGCGCGGCTGCCGAGCGAGGCCGAGTGGGAGAAGGCGGCTTCGTTGGGCTTGCTTGCAGGCGTTGGCCAGGTGTGGGAGTGGACTAGTAGTTGCTTCAACGGGTATGAGGGTTTCGTGGCACATCCCTATAAGGAGTACTCGGAGGTTTTCTTCGGCGAGGACTACAGGGTCCTGCGGGGCGGCTCTTGGGCGACCAGTCCACGCGTGAAGACCACGACGTTCCGCAACTGGGACTTGCCGATCCGCAGCCAGATCTTCAGCGGCGTGCGCCTGGCCAGGGACGTGGTTTGATGGGACGCTCGTCGCAGGACAGCGAAAGGACACAATGATGGAGCCGATCATCGATCCGCCACTTGAGGTGCTCGAGCAGGAAACGATCACGATCGACTCCTATCTGCACGAGGGCCAGGAGCGCTCGCTGGCCGACGACGTGCTCGACGGGCTGACCAAGCCCTTCAAGGAGCTGCCGCCCAAGCATTTCTATGACGCGCGCGGCGCCGAGCTGTTCGACCAGATCTGCGAGTTGCCCGAGTACTACCCGACGCGTACCGAGCGCTCGATCCTGCAGGATGCAGCCGAGCGGCTCGCGCAAGCGACCGCCGCCGAGGAGCTGGTGGAGCTGGGCTCCGGAACGGCGGCCAAGACCAGGGTCCTGCTCGACGCACTGCACCGGGCAGGCACCCTGAAGCTGTACATCCCGGTGGACGTAACCGAGGGCATGGTGCGCGATTGCGCGCAGGAGCTCACCGAGGAGTTCCCAGGGTTGCGCGTGCATGGCGTGATCGGCGACTTCGAACGCCATCTCGACCGCGTGCCGGCCGCCCAAGGACCGAGAGTGGTGGTGTTCTTGGGCGGCACGATCGGCAACTTCCCGCCTGGCTCACGGAGGCGCTTTTTGCGCGAGATCGCAAAGCTGCTCGGGCCCGAGGACCATTTGCTGATGGGCACCGACCTGGTCAAGGACCCGGATGTCTTGACCCAGGCCTACGACGACGCCCAAGGGGTGACGGCCGAGTTCAACCGCAATCTGCTGACGGTGCTCAACCGCGAGCTCCAAGCCGACTTCGACCCCGAGGACTTCGAGCACGTGGCGCTGTTCGACCGCGAGCACGAGTGGATCGAGATGCGCTTGCGGGCCCGTCGCGCGCACACTACGACGGTGCGCGATCTGGGGCTGTCGGTGCGCTTCGAGGAGGGCGAGGAGATGAGGACCGAGATCAGCGCCAAGTTCACCCAAGAGCGCGTCGAGGACGATCTGTCGGCGGCGGGCCTTGAGATCGTGGATTGGTTGACCGACCCAGAGCAGCTGTTCGCGATCACGCTGTCGCGCCCGTCGCGTTAGTCTCCCACCCATGGAGATTCAGGACAGCTCCGCGCTTGTGGTCGGCGGCGCGTCGGGACTCGGCGAGGCTACCGCCCGACGCCTGCACGAGCTCGGCGCGCAGGTCACGATCGCCGACGTCAACGCGGAGAAGGGTGAAGCGCTGGCCTCCGAGCTGGATCTCGAGTTCGTCGCGTGCGACGTGCGCGAGGAGGACCAGGTCCAAGCCGCCGTCGAGCGCGCCGCAGCCACAGCGGGCGGTCTGCGCATCGCTGTGTGCTGCGCAGGCATCGGCTGGGCCCAGAAGCTGGCCGGATCGAAGGGACCCCACCCCCTGCTGCCATTCGAGACCACGATTCAGATCAACCTGATCGGTACCTTCAATGTCCTGCGCTTCGCGGCCACCGCGATGATCGCGACCGAGCCCGCCGAGGATGGCGAAAGGGGCGTGTGCGTGAACACGGCCTCGATCGCGGCCTATGACGGGCAGATCGGCCAGATCGCTTATGCGGCGTCCAAGGGAGGCATCGTCGGCCTGACCTTGCCGGCCGCGCGCGATCTCGCGGGCCAAGGCATCCGCGTGAACACGATCGCCCCCGGCCTGTTCGACACTCCCCTGCTCGCAGCCCTTCCCGAGGAAGCGCGTCAGAAGCTGGGCGCGGGCGTTCCCTTCCCCCAGCGCTTGGGCGCCCCCGCCGAGTACGCCCAGCTGGCCTGTCACATCGTCGAGAACAGAATGCTCAACGGCGAGGTCATCCGCCTGGACGGCGCCTTGCGGATGCCCCCGCGCTGAGCCCTCCCAGTCACGCGCTGACATTGTCGAGAAGGACGCCGACCTCTCAGCTGGGGCGCTCCGGCCAGTCGATTCGCCGCGCCAGTTCTGCGGGGCCATAGTCGATCAGAGCGCTGCGCTCGATCGGCTCATACTCTCCGTCGCGCAGACCAAGCCAGTGGACCTCGCAGTGCAGCGGATCGACGATCAGCACCTCGTCGACACCATGGGCGGCGTAGAAGGGCAGCTTCTTCCAGGTCTCGTCGCCGGGCGAGACGATCTCCACTGCGAGCGCCGCTGTGGGATAGAACAGCTCGTCGGGACCAGGGCGATGCAGACCGCCGTCGGGTACCCGATAGTTTTCTTTCTCGCCGATGTTGAAGTCCCCCAAAGCGGGCACCAAACCGGCCGCTCGCGCCGGCGCATCGAGCAAGACTGCGAGCTGGTGTTGAATGCGGTGGTGGCGACCGTGCGGGCCTGGGTTCATGTGAAGCACCCCGTCCCACATCTCATCGCCACCGTCGAGACCAAGACGGCGCCGGCGCTCCAACAACGACTCGATCTCCACAGGCAACGGATCGAGCACGACAAGCACCATGGCGCCGAGTCTAGTGCGCCATCGCGCTGAAGACAGGACGCTGCATTCTCAGATGCGGATGACCATGCTTCCACATCCCCTTATCCGACCGCCTGGCCCACACGGGACAGAGTTTGCCTCCTGCCACCTGGCCCAAGGGGCCGGGGGCCGACGCGCTCAGCGGCTGCGCGCCGGCCTTGACTGCCGCTCAGGCAAGCCGTTCCACCAGCATCGCCATGCCCATGCCGCCGGCGACGCACATCGACTCGATGCCGAACTTGCCGCCCTTGGTCTCCAGGTTGTTGAGCAAGGTGGTCATGATGCGGGCGCCGGTCATGCCGAAGGGGTGACCGAGGGCGATCGCGCCGCCGAAGGGGTTGAGCTGCTCTTCGGTGATCCCCAGCTCGTCCATGCAAGGCACGATCTGGGCGGCAAACGCCTCGTTGATCTCGACCACATCGATGTCCTCGATTTTCTTGCCCGTCTTCTCGAGCAGCGCTTTGATCGCTGGGATCGGCCCGAGGCCCATTACCTCGGGGCGGATCGCGGCGACCGTTGAGGCGATGATCCTGGCCTTCGGCTCCAGGCCGAGGGCGGATGCCTTCTCTTCGGACATCACGAGCACGGCGGCGGCGCCGTCGTTGAGCGGGCACGCGTTGCCCGCGGTGACGCTCCCGTCCGGCTTGAACACCGGCTTCAGGGCCGCCAGCTTCTCCAAAGTGGTGCCCGGGCGCGGACCGTCGTCCTTGCTGACGACCGTCTCGGGCACGTCGATCTCGTTGCCCTCCTTGTCGGTGTCTTTGTGGGCAGGCACCGTGACAGGAATGATTTCCTTGTCGAAGTGGCCGTTGGCTTGGGCCTCGACGGCCCGCGTCTGGGAGATCAAGGCCCACTCGTCCTGGGCCTCGCGCGAGACTTTGCGTTCGTCGGCCACGTTCTCGGCGGTCATGCCCATCGGGATGTACACGTTGTAGAGCGAGCCCTCCGAGCCGTCCACCAAGGGGTGGAACTCAAACTGGGCGCTGCCCCGCCCCGCCCGGGAGACGGCCTCGACACCGGCGGAGATGTAGGTGTCGCCCTCGCCCGCTTTGATCGCGTGGAAGGCCATCCTGATCGTCTGCAGGGAGGAGGCGCAAAAGCGATTGACGGTCGTACCGGGCACGCGATAGTCGATGCCCGCGATCAGGGATGCGATGCGTCCGATGTTGTAGCCCTGCTCACCCTCTCCGTAGCCACAACCCATCATCACATCGCCGATCGTGCTCTGCTCGACCTTGGGGTTGCGCTCCACGATCGCCTTCAGCGGGATCGACGCGAGGTCATCGGCGCGCACGGACTTGAGCGACCCCTTCACGGCCCGCCCGATGGGCGTACGGATGGCGTCGACGATCACAGCTTCAGGCATGTGTGCTCTCCTTGATAGGTCGTTTGCGGGGACGGACCCCTCCCACCCGCCCCGCACAGCGCGGGAGCAGAGCGAATCTTATGCGAGATCGAAACAGGCCTACGGGATCAACCCAACGAAGGAGCCAGGCAGACGGACCTAGAGGTCCAGGCGACTCACACCCAGCTCATCGAAGCCAACATGATGAGCAAGCTCGTGGCGCACCGTCTTCGTGACCTGCTCGCGCAACAGCTCTGGATCGTGGCCGAAGTCACGGCGAATGGTGTCGCGGAAGATCACGATGCGATCGTGAACGTCGTCGCGCGCCACCGTGGCGCCCTGGTAGAGCCCGTAGGCGCCACGGGCACGTCCTCCGTCTGAGATCACGACCGCGACATGGGCAAGCGCATTGCGCAACAGGTCGGGCAGATCGTCCAAGGCGTCGCGCACCAGCTCTTCGAAGTCCTCGTCATTGAGGGGGTCGAGCGCCATGAACTCGGCTTCGTCGGGATCGACGATGAGCCCTTCGCGCGCCAGCTCCTCGGAGTGGCGCACCAGCTCTTCGAACTCGTCCTCGGACTCGGGATCGCGCCAGCCGGCCAGATGCACTGCCACAAAGGCGACCGCACCCGTGAGCACGCCGATCATGAGCGCGCCCAGCACGATCTCCTCGACGCCCCTCACCAACGGAATGTCGCTGAAGCCCTGGCCCACGACCAGCACGATGAGGCCCAAGGCAAGCGCCACGAACGCGGCGATCGCGACACGCCGAGTGTTGCCGAAAGCGCCTGGCGACCTCGACGCGCGCATCCCGATTCCTACTTCAGCGTACGGGCGATCACGAGCCTTTGGATCTCGTTCGTGCCCTCGTAGATCTGTGTGATCTTCGCGTCCCTCATCATGCGCTCCACCGGATACTCCTTGACATAACCGTAGCCGCCCAAGACCTGCACGGCCTCGACGGTCACAGCCATCGCCGTGTCCGAGCAGAACACCTTGGCCATCGAGGAGTACTTGGCGCGCTGAGGATGGCCTTGATCGGCCATCGCGCAGGCCTTGTAGAGCAGCTCGCGCGCCGCCGCCGTTTTGATTTCCATGTCAGCCAGCTTGAACTGGATGCCTTGGAACTCGTTGATCGCCTGGCCGAACTGCTTGCGCTCGCGGGCATAGGCGACCGCATAGTCGGTGGCGCCCTGGGCAATCCCGACGGCTTGGGCGGCGGCGCCGAGACGGGTGCGCTCCAGGGTGCCCAAGGCCACGCGCAATCCCTTACCGACCTCGCCGATCACGTTCGCGGCGGGTACTCGTACGTCCTCGAAAATGGGCTGACCTGTCGGCGAAGCCCTGATGCCGAGCTTGTGCTCGAGCTTGCCCACGCTGAAGCCCGGCCGGTCGGCCTCGACCACGAATGCGGTGATCCTTTTGTTCTCTCGATCCGTGACCGCGAAGACGACATAGAAGTCGGCGACGCCCAGGTTGGTGATCCAGTTCTTGGTGCCGTTGATGACCCATTCCCCGTTGCCCTCGCCGGGAGCGCCAGTCCCGTCCCACACGGCGGTCGTTTGCATCCCTGCCGGATCTGAGCCGGCTTCGGGCTCGGACAAGGCAAATGCGGGCGACCACTCCCCGGAGGCGCACTTGGGCAGGAAGCGCTCCTTGAGCTCCTCAGAGCCGAACAGCTGGATCGGCAGGGTCCCGAGCTCTTGCACCATGAGGATCAGGGCGCAGGCGGCGTCGACCTTGGCGATCTCCTCCACCCCCATGTTGAGCATCAAGGTGCCGGTGCCGGTGCCCCCGTACTCGGTCGGAAACGGCAGTCCCAGGATGTCCTGCTCGGCGAGCACTTTGCGGATGTCCCAGGGGTATTCGGCCTGCTCGTCGATCTCTGCCGAGCGCGGTGCGATCTTCTCTTGGGCGATCTGTTTGATCGTGGCGCAGAAGTCGAGGTGCTCTTGCGGGATGGTGTAGGTGTCGGAGAGGATCTCTTGCATCGTTTGATCCTAGTCATCCCGCTAGTCTCATGCTCCGATGGAGAGCCCTCAGACCGACATCGACCCGGCGCAGCTCGTCGATTTGCTGGAGCGTGGCGAGTCGGTGCAGGTGGTGGATGTGCGCGAGCCCTATGAGCGCCAAGCCGGCCACATCTCAGGTACGCGCCACATTCCGATGGTGGAGCTCACCTCGCGCGCCTCGGAGATCGACAGGGAGCTCCCGGTCGTCTTCTATTGCCGCGTAGGCTCGCGCTCGGACATGGCCGCCCAGGCATTCCGGGCCTCCGGTTATGAGGCCCTGTCGATGCGTGGCGGGCTGGTTCGCTGGGCCGATGAGAACAGGCCGCTCTCGCCCGAGGGTGGACATGTCGCAGACCACTGACAAGGAGACCAACATGGAGGCATCCGAGTACCCCAAGGTGACTACCGGCGAGGGCTATGCCGTCGCCCCAGACCTCGAGGCCCTTGGCGAGGGCTACGGCTTTCGCAAGCTGCGCAAGGGCTTGGGCGTGACCGCGTTCGGCGTCAACGTGATATCGATGCCATCCGGTTACGAAACCGGCAGCCACTACCACGACGAGCAGGAGGAGCTCTACTTCGTCCACAAGGGCACGATCGAGATGGAGTTCGGCGACGGCACCACCCATCGCATCTCCGAGGGAGGCTCGGCGCGCGTGGACGCAGCCACCCTGCGCAAGGTGCACAACGTGGGCGACGGCGACGCCGTCTATCTGTGCGCCGGCGGCAAGGACGGCTACGTCGGACGCGACGGCAAAATGCCCGGCGGCGAGAGCCGGATCAGCGGGCCTCCAGGGGCGGCCTGAGTATTGCTGTTCGAGGGCGCCACGTTCGAGGGTGCAGGCTGGGTGTTGCCGTTTGGGGGTGACTCACGCGCGCGCATAGCCGGTTAACTTGGCTATGTCTTTTAAGAAGGCCGCGCACGCGCGCGCACGCGCGCGAGTCACCCCTTTGCGCAGATAAAACCCCGCCCGCTAGCACCCACTCGGACCCACGCCGGAGAAGTTTCAGCCCCGGCCCTGCCGCGCGGCGGCGCGCTCGACGATCGCGACCGCCTGCTCAGGGCTGTCGGCGATCTGGATCAGCTCGATGTCTCCCGGCGAGATCTTGCCGTCGGCGAGCATCGTGGCGCGCAGCCAGTCGAGCAAGCCGTTCCAGTAATGATTGCCCAGCAAAACGAGCGGAAAGTGCAAGATCTTGCCGGTCTGGATCAAGGTCAAGGCCTCGAACAGCTCGTCCATCGTGCCGAAGCCGCCGGGCATCACAACGAAGGCACACGAGTAGCGAACGAACATGACCTTGCGCGTGAAGAAGTAGTGGAAGCGCAGGGAGATGTCCACGTAGGGGTTGAAGCGCTGCTCGAAAGGCAGCTGGATGTTCAGGCCGACCGACGGCGCCCCCACGTCCCGAGCGCCTTGGTTGGCGGCCTGCATCACACCGGGACCGCCGCCGGTGATGATCGCGAAGCCCGCTCGGCCGAGCATCCGGGCGACCTCGCGCGCCTGCTCGTAGCCCGGCTCCTCGGGCGCGGTGCGCGCCGAGCCGAACAGGGACACTCCGCGCGCGATGCCAGACAGAGCCGCGAACCCCTCCCCCATCTCCCTGCGCATCCGATCGAGGCGCTCCTCGTCGGTGTGGACGCTCTCGAGCACGGCGTGCTCGGCGCCCAGAAGCTCCTCGTCGGAGGTCTTGGGGGTACGCACCTCGGCCATCCCCACGTCGGCCATCAGTAGAGAAGTTCCTTGACGTAGCGCTGGTGCAGGCGACCGAGCGCGGTCTTTTCGGGATGGAAGCCGATCGCGTTGAATGCATAGCCGGTGACTGGCGCCCAGGCGATGATGAAATACACGCCCAGCAACAGCGCGGCGGTGCGCAGGCGACTCGAAGTAGAGAGCGCCGCGAGCGGCAGCACCCAGAGCACGTACCACGGCAGTACCCAGGCGAGCGTGACGAGCAGCGCAATCGACGCCCAGCCTGCCCATGTCAAAGCCTCGCGCCGGCGCCAGGCGAGCACCGAGCAGGCGGCCACACAGGCCAGGAGCACGCCGCTGAGCGCAACGCGCAGCGCTTCCGTCTCCCCACCGAGTCCGAGCGCCAGTCCGAGCAGGTTGGGCATGCTCACCATCGTCACCAGGCGGCCTTGCGTGGCCAGGTCGGGGAAATGGGGGCCAAACGCCACCACGCTGCACACGCCGAGCAGGACCGCACTGATGGCCATCCCGACGACTACCTGCATCAGATCCCGCCGCCTGCGCAGCAGCACGGCCAGGACCACCGGCAAGAGGATGCCGGCCGACGCCTTGATCGCTACCGCCACGACGAACGCGGCGCCGGCCCCGAGCAGGACGGGCGACCACAGGGCGGCTTCGGCCTTCTCGCCACCGTCGGGCAGCGCTCCAGGCGCCGTCCCCGCCTTCTCGACGCCGCCTTGCGGCTCTGGCGTTGGGGACGCCGTCTCGACGACGCTGCCGCGCAGCGCCCCGGGCATCGTGCCGGCGCGTAGCAACAGGTGGAAGCCGAGCACGACGAAGAACATCATCAGGAAGTCGTTGTGATCGCCCCCGAGACCCCAGATCAAGACGATCGGGTTCAGCCCGACGAGCACGATCGCGGCGACGGGGTCGCGATCGAGCAGGCGCGCGGAGCGCCACACGAGCAGGACGATACCCAGGCTTGCGAGCATCAAGAGCCCCTTGAGCGTCCAAAACGAAGCGGCCACGCCGAGCGGCACCACCGCGAACGTCATCAAGGTGAATACCGGCCCGTACGGGCTCAGGAGCTGATGCCAGTTGCTGAGCGCATAGCTCGGATCGCTGTGGGGCTCCAGCACCGGAACTGTCGTATAGGGATTCAAATGGTGGACGATCTCCATACGCCCGTAGTTGACGTAGTTGAAGATGTCGGTGAGCGCCAGGGGCGGCGCCGAGAACATGATCAGGTGCACCCCGACTATCGCCCCGATCGCCCAAGGCGCGGATAGGCGCGGTACATACTTGAGCCCCACCAAGTAGCTCACATACATGACGAAGATCGCTCCGCTGAACAGGTATCGAAGCGCCTTGGTGGAGCGCGTCAAGGACGGCCACAGACCGCCGAAAGGACCGGCCATCCAGTGCGGGAAGAAGTGTGGCGTGGTGGTCGCTGCGAGGATGCTGGGACGGTCGGCCGCGGCCAGGACCTCGAGCAGCGCACAGCCAAGGATCGCTACCAGAGCGCCGACTCCGAGCGCCACGTCGAGGCGTCTTGGCCGTGCGTCAGATCCCGCCAGCGCCTTTTCGCGCTCGGAGATGCGGGCGGGGCCCCGCAGGGGCCCGGTGACGCGCTCGCCACTATGGGCGTATCCCGTCATGGACGTTCCTCCGCGACGGGATCAGCCCGTATGCCCACTAAAGGTGGACCCTTCTACTTCAGCGACTCAGATGGTCGTTACGTTGACGGCCTTGGGGCCCTTGTCGCCTTGCTCGGCGTCGTAGGACACCTTGGTGCCCTCCTGCAGCGAGCGATAGCCTTCGCCGTTGATGCCCGTGTGGTGGACGAACAAGTCCTTGTCGCCATCATCGGGGGTGATGAAGCCGAACCCCTTGTCGTCGCTGAACCACTTCACGGTGCCAGTAGGCATGTGATTTTCCTCCACGATATGTGCGTGCTGCTACGCGGAGGATGCTTCTAGAGCTTCGACCTGCGAGAGCTTGCACTACTTTTCGCCGGGTTTTTTAGCCGGCCAGACCGCACGACCGTAGCACGTCGATATGCGTATGTGTTAGCAAGTGGTATATGCCCAGCAACTCGCAGGAGCGCCTGCGGCGCCTGCTCCCGCCGGGAGCGGCGGTCCAGGTCAGACGGCTCGTCGAGGATCTCGACCTGAACGAGCGCGCCGCCGCCGGACCTTCTTCGCGCCCCTACACGGTGCTCAACATGGTCAGCACAGCCGACGGTCGCGCCACCCTGAGCGGACGCTCAGGCGGGATCGGCGGGCCGGCCGACAAAGCATTGTTTCTAGAGCTGCGCACAGTCGTCGACGGGGTGATGGCCGGTGCCGGCACGGTGCGGGCCGAGCGCTACCGGCGGCTTGTACGCGACGAGAATCGGCGTGCGGAGCGCGGAAAGCGCGGCCTGGCCGAGGAACCGCTGGCTTGCATCGTCTCGGGCCGCTTGGCCTTGGGCGAGGACATCCCCCTGCTTGCGGACCCGCTCGCGCGGGTCGTGGTCTTGACGGCCTCGCAGGCCAGCCTGCCCCCAGGCTGCAAGGCAGAGATCGAGTACGTCCGAACGACGCGCGACGGCGTGCTCGACCTTTCCGGCGCGATGGCCCAGCTGCGCGCGGATCACGGCATTCGCACGCTGCTGTGCGAGGGCGGCCCCCACCTGATCGCCCAGCTTCTACAGGCTGGGTTGGTCGATGAGTTGTTTCTGTCTCTGTCTCCATTGCTCGCCGGCGGCGACGCCGGCGGCGAGACTTTGAGGATCCTGAGCGGCCCCGAGCTGGACCCGCCGATCTCACTGGGGTTGGTGAGCGTGTATGAGCACGACTCGCACCTGTTCCTGCGCTACGCCGTTCAGCCACGTCCTTCGTAGCGGGCCGGGCAGGAGCGCCGCGTGGCTCAGCTACCCCCGTCGCGGCGGCGCCCGCGCGGGAGCACCGCCACGTTGAGCACGACGCTGTTGGGCACCATGATCGGCCCCTCCTCGGTGGCGAACGTGGTGTAGAGCAGGCCGAGCGAGCTGACGGTGCCTTCGACCTGGCCGGCCAAGGGCCCCCCCTGCAGGCGCACCTGGTCGCCCACCCGGAAGGGCCGCGCGCTGAGCAGGACGGTGCCGGCGAACATGTTGCCCAGGGTCTGCTGGGCGGCCAGGCCCAGGATCACGGCTGTGAAGGCCCCGCCGAGGGCAAGCGTGCGCGGGTTGACGCCTGCGATCCCCAAGGCAACGACGAATGCCACGGCCACAGTCGCAAGGCGAATCACAAAGCCGAGGGTCCCGGCCGCGGCCGGGTCCATGCGACGGAACAAAGCCGGCCCGAAGGCGCGGCCGATATCGCGCGCGATCGCCCAGCCTAGGATCATCAGGATGACGACCGTGACGAAGTTGACGGGCGTCCTCAGCCATTCGAGACCCCCGTGGCCATGCTTGTTCAGGCCGAGCAGGCTGTAGCGATATTCGTAGAGCACGACCACACCCACGAACAGGGGCACGAGCAGGAAGGCCTCCCAGCGGGCGCGCCGGACCGCGCCGGGGCTGACCTGGCCCAAGAGTCCGGCTTCGCTCCAGGCTTGGCTGCGCGTCTCGAACATCTTGGCGGGGGTCTTGGGCGGGGTCATCGCCACAGACGCTACTCAGGCCAGGGTGTAGAGGACCATGAACCCACCGAACACGAGGCAATAGATCGCGAACGGGATCAGGGTTCTGGTCTTGAACCAGCGCACCAGGAAAGCCACGGTGAAGACTGCGGTGATGGCCGCCGAGATGCAGCCCACGAGGGCCTGCCCGCGGATGCCGTTGCCGAGATGGCCGAGCAGGTCGGGGAGCTTGAACAGTCCGGCGGCGAGGATGATCGGCGTGGCAAGCAGGAAGGCGAAGCGGGCGGCGTCGGAGTGGTCCAAGCCGCGCGCTAGGCCCGTCCCCATCGTGACGCCATCGCGACTGATGCCGGCAACGAGCGCGGTGGACTGGGCCACGCCCACCAGGGCGGCCTCACGGTACTCAAGCGAGGACAGCTCGCGGCCACCCTCCGGGTTCAAGCCCTCCCTCACGGCCAGTTCGCGCACCTGGGCACGGCGGCGGTAGCGCTCGGCGGCCAGCAGGATCAAGCCATTGACCATCAGGAAGATCGCCGCCACTTCAGGCTTGGCGGTCAGCGTGCGCAGCTGTTTCTCCAGCGCCAGACCGATGATGCCGGCGGGGATCGAGGCCACGATGATCAGCCAGGCCAAGCGCTCGTTCGGCGTCTCGGCGCGGCGCTTGCCGAGGGTGGCAAAGAAACCCTTGACGATTTCGACCCAGGTACTCCAGTAGTAGATCAGCAGGCCGATCGCGGAGCCGACGTGGAGCATCACCACGAACGCCAGCCAGAAGGACTCCGATTCTGATTGGGCGTCTACAAGTTTGTTCCAGCCGAACAGGGTCGGGAACAGGACCGTATGACCGAGGCTGGAGATCGGGAACAGCTCGGTGACACCTTGGAGCACGCCGAGCACGATCGCCTGGAAGTAGGTGAGGGCGGAGGCCAGGGGCGCCGCTAGGAACGGAAGCATCGCGGCAGGAGCATATGGGAGAGCGAAGACGAAGCGCGTCAGCTAAGGCGACTCTCACTTTGGGCATAGACACAAGGACGAACAAAACAAGGGCCCCGCCCTGGCGCACCTTTGGTCGGATTGCCCTGCTTTGCGCGGATTGGGGTTCACCATCCCTTTACACGATGGTTCCCGACTGGTCACAAAGTTGCCCATTTGCAGGGAGAACCTCTTGGTATACGAGAAAAGACCGAGAGGAATAGAAATGGGAAGCTCGACCACACGGGTCGATGCACAGGACTCCGCCGTACAGACTGGCTCGACACCGGGGACCACGCGGGTCGATATGCACTGTCACTCGACCGCGTCGGAGGTTTCGAAGCTCGGTGTGCAAAGGGCGCTGGGCTTGCCGGAGTGCGCCACTCCCCCGCACGAGGTCTACGCGTTGGCCAAGCGGAGGGGCATGGACTTCGTGACGATCACCGATCACGACACGATCGACGGTGTGATGGAGATCGCCTACCACCCGGACGTGTTCGTCTCCGAGGAGCTGACCGCCCACTTCAGGGGCGAGCCCCAGGCCGTGCATGTGCTCTGTTACGGGATCACGCCTGAGGATCACGAATGGCTGCAGGCCAACAATGGCGACGTGGAGCTTTGCGCGATGTACCTGTACGACCGGAAGATCGCTTGCGCTTTGGCCCATCCCTATTACGCGGTGGGGGCGCCGCTTACCGCCCGCCACAGGCGCAGGTTGGCCGAGTTGTTCGAGATCTGGGAGACCCGCAACGGGGCTCGCGCAAAGGAGCTCAACAGGCCGGCCGCGATGTACGTGGCCACGCTCGACGGCACCGGCATCGGCGGCAGCGACGATCACGCGGGGATTGACATCGGGCGCACCTGGACGGAGGCTCCGGCCGCGGAGACACCGGCGGAGTTCTTGGGGCACATGAGGGCGGGGAGGGTGTCCGCCAAAGGCAAGCAGGGGAGCGCCGCCAAGTGGGCGCACGCCGCCATCGCCTTGGCCGCTCGCTCGCTGGGCCATGACGAGGACGAGGGCGATCCGGCCAAGCCCGACCCGAGACGGGTGATGACGATGGTGCAGCGTTTGCTCAAAGAGGGCGACGCGCGCGAAGGCGCTAGCGGCGCGGACTTGACGCCCGCCGACGCTCGCTGCCTGCTGAGGGCTTGGCTGGGGGCGGTCGGGCTGGACCACTTGGACACCATGACCCTCCATGACGGGGGGCAAGCAGGCCGGCATGGGCTGATCGCCTACATGCAGGAGGATGGCTTCAGTCACTCCGACCTTTACCGCAAGGCGTGCAGGTTGCACGAGCGCAAGCTGCGCGAGGCGGTCGAAGCGGCGGTGCGCGCGACCGGGACGCGGGCAGCCGAGGAGCGTGGGCAGGGCGCCGACGAAGGGCATGGGGCCGGCTCGGCCGACGAGCACGCGCTGGGCGCGGCCGCGGCGGGGCTGTTCGAGAGCTGTATCGCGGCGATCCCTTATGCCCCGGCGACAGCGTTCCTGGGCAAAGAGCAGGCCAAGCTTGCTCGCTATGCGGCAAGCGGGGAGGATGAGGTGCCGCGCGTGGCGATCCTGGCCGATGGGATCGGCTCTACGCATGGGGTGAGCCGCACGATCGCGGAGATTCGGGGGCGCGGCGTGCCGGGCTTCGAGGTGGAGGTGGTGGCGACCGACCCGGATGTGGACCGGCGCCTGTCGGCGGTCCTCGAGCTGGAGGTGCCCCACTACCCGGGCCTGACGATCGGCGTGCCTAGCCTCGCGGCGGCCGCCCAGACTTTGGCCGAAGGAGACTTCGATGCGGTGCACGTTTGCTCGCCGGGTCCGGTCGGTGTGGCCGGGGCGCTGCTGGCTCGAGCCCTGGGATTGCCACTCATCGGCAGCTATCACACCGAGCTGACCGCTTACGCGAAGCTGCGCTCCCAAAGCCAAGAGCTGGCGGACGCGATGGCGCTGGCGGTCGCGACCTTCTACCACGCATGCGACCTGGTGCTCTCCCCCAGCCAGGCTTCCGACGAGGGGCTCGCCTCGATCGGGATGGCCCCGGAGAAGATCTGGCGATGGGATCGTGGTGTGGACACCGACCGCTTCGACCCTGCTTTGCGCAGCTCCGAGCTGCGAAGGATTTGGGGGGAGGGGTTGGCGTGCCCCACGTCGTCCCTCGCATTTCGCGAAGGTAACGCGGCCGTCACTGACGGTTGCGCATGCGAGCCCATATATGTGCTCTATGCGGGCAGAATCACGAGCGAGAAGGGCGCAGGACTACTGGTGGAGGCGTTCGGGGCGGCCATGGCTGAGGAGCCGCGGCTGCACCTGGTGCTTGCGGGCGGCGGCCCCGAGCAGGAGCTCGTGCGCGGGCGGGTCGGCGCGGACGCCACCTTCTTGGGCTGGCTTGAGGGCGCGGAGCTGGCTCGGGCCTATGCCTCGGCCGATGTGTTCGTGTTCCCTAGCTCGACCGATACTTTCGGACAGGTCATCTTGGAGGCTCAGGCCTCGGGTCTGCCGGTGCTGGCGGTGGGGGCGGGCGGGCCGCTCACCCTCCTGGAGGACGGCGTCAGCGGCCTGTTGAGGGCGGCCGATCCCACCGATATGGCCGGCGGGCTGATCGAGTTGGCGGCCTCCCCCCTGCTTCGCGAAGGCCTTGCCAAGGGCGGGCTGAAGGCGGCTCGCGAGCGTACCTGGGATCGGGCGTTGCAGCGCCTTGGGGATGGCTACGAGCGCGCGCTGGCGGGCAGCGCTCGAGATTCGATGGACACGGATCGCCTGGTGGCATGAGGAGCGGGGGGCACACGGCTGACTCGCGTCGCACGCTTGCCGTGGCCCTGCATGACATCGAGCCGGCCACGTTTGAGCGCTGCGCCCTGATCCGCGATTGGCTCGATGACCATGGCGTGGGTCAGGTCACGCTGCTGGTGATCCCGGCGCGGGACCTGCATCCGTTGGCGGAGCGCTCGCCGGAGATGGTGGAGTGGCTGATCGAGCGCGAGCGCGGCGGCGATGCGATTGCCCAGCACGGCTTCCAGCACCTGCGCCCGGGACGGGCTCGCGTTTGGACGGGCCGGACGGAGGGTGTGGGCGGTTTGGCGCGCGCGTTTGGGGCGGACCGCGAAACCGAGTTTGTGGGCCTCGATCCCCTGGAGACCAGACGCGCCGTGGATGCGGGACGGCGGGTGCTGAAGCTGGCGGGCCTCGAGCCGCGCGGGTTCGTGGCTCCGGGTTATGCCTACACGCCGGCCCTGCGCGAGACCCTGAGGGAGCGCTTCCACTGGTGGACGGCTCTGCTCGGTCTGCACAGCGCGTGTCCTGCCTCGTTGCGGTTGGTGGACAGCGAACGAGCCGAGATCACGCGGCGCGAGCCGTTGGGGCCGCCGATCGCTCTGTCGAGCGGCGGG
>Ga0208586_1000010_pt1 | contig 66917 bp, 59 predicted proteins | sample NGESurshal072012_6_FD_184471 | JGI IMG/M metagenome (GOLD analysis project Ga0208586, IMG submission 184471) | Arctic peat soil microbial communities from Barrow, Alaska - NGEE Surface sample 53-3 shallow-072012 (SPAdes) | ecosystem: Environmental > Terrestrial > Soil > Wetlands > Peat ... | reverse complement strand
CGAGTACCAGGGCATGTCCCAGCCCATGAAGTCGCGGTAGCGGACGCTCTCTTCGTAGGGTCCCTGGCATAAGACCGCGTAAGTGATGTCACGAGAATGAAAGTAGGACAACTCTGCGACCTGCGTGCCGATCCAGGTGCAACCTTCGCACTGCTCCGCTGCGGGGCGGCCGGTGTCCCACATGAAGTAGTAGGCGATGAGCTGCTGGCGCCCTTCGAACGCTTCGAGCAGCGAGAGCCGGCCATCGGGCCCGGTCAGCGTAAGGTTGGCGTCTACTTCGACCATCGGTAGGCGCCGTCGGGCTGCGGCGATGGCGTCGCCTTCTCGGGTGTGCGCCTTCTCCCGAACTCGCAGCCCGTCCATATCAGCCTGGTAGGTGTCCCGGTCAACGACAGCGGGCTGACTCGTTTCCTTGGTGGCCTCGGGAGCCGGGGCATCGAGGTTTGTTGGCTCATCTGCCGTTGCGATCTCCTTCTCTTCGGATAAAAGTCTTCACTTCATCTTTGCTACGGCGTGCGCTGCTTCAGCCAGCGCACCGCCGCTAAATGTTCTCTACGGCGAGGTGAGACTGAATGTACCGGAGGATGTCGGTCTCGAAGGGACGACGTGCATAATCTCCGACCGGCGACTTACGTATTGGAGTCAAGGAGGCCAGTGGGGTTGAGAGATAAGCATTGGTGATTCGGTCGAGTGAGCGTCTTATCCAACGCACACTTCAGCTGCGTCGAGCATTTGTCTTCCGTATGGTTGCAGATCATCTTTGACACATAGAAGACCGTTCCAGACTCTTTGAACCGCACCCCATTCCCAAATCGCTTCCACATCGAGGCCGCACCGCTTTGCAAGGTATCGTGCACGGTCTTTGGGATCGTCTTGAATGAGTTCAACGGGGTCTTCTCGCATCAAGACACCCAAATCAAACTCGGCTTCGGCCACGCCACCGTCAGGATCGACCAACTTGAATCGATCCTTGGCCTGAAGAGTGTTCCATTGGTGAATTTCGCCGTGAATGAGGACAGCTGTTTCGTCGTCGTGGGCCGCAGACCGTCTTTCACCGCACTCGAGCGCGTACTCAACAGCTCGTTCGCTGCAGGGGTGATCAAGCTCTTCCCAGAGTGATCGGATTGACTCCATTTGTTCCATTGCCCGCTTTCGACCGTTGGGTAGCCCGCAGTTGGGGGCGGGCCGCCACATTCTCTCGGCAACACTGCAGAGGATCTCGTGGCGACGATCAATTGGGAGGGCGAGATCTCGCAGTGACGGACCGAGCCGTTCCAGAAGCAGTGCTCCCAACGTCACGTCATAATCAACCAAGAGGACGCAGCCGTCGCCATTCGCGAGTTTGAGAGTGGTGATCTCCGATTGCGCGAAGCCGCCCTCGCGCGGAATGTGGATCTTCAGTACGCAGAGTTCGCCATCGTCCCTCACGGCTTCGGCAACGTACGCCTCGGTGGCATCTGGAAATCTTGCGCCGACAGTGATGTTCCAACGGGTTGCCAATTCAGAAACGATGTCACTCAGATTCACGAGCCAATCGTCAGCACCAACATTGACAGCTTGTTGGCGAACGACCTCGGGAATCTCGATCATCAAAATAGTGTCCCATACGCCTCTTGGGTGGCCCGACGCGAACCCGCTCGACAACCGAAGCAGTCCGTTCTTGAAACTCGCCAAGAAGACTGCGAAATTCTAGGTCCCGATAGGCCTCATTTTAGCCGAGAAGGGCCGGGGCGACCTCAAGTACGTCGCGAGCAAAGAAACTACGGCGCGCGAGATTCAATCCGTCAAAGTCACCCACCGAACAATCGTACGCGCGGGCAATGGGTCTCATCGAGTGACGATGAGTGTGATGCGTTTTAGCCTGCTTGCTTACGGCTGCGCGTTCGTTGGCCTTGGACGCCTCGCCGATAAGGTAACGATTGACAATTAGTCGAGAACACAGGGCGTTCGCCACAGCGTGGTGACGTTTCCGTTTCGCCAGCCAGTTGAATGACGGGAGTCCCATTTGTTCGAATGGAGGTATGCGCGTGGCCGCACAGAAGGGCGAGTAGTAGTTCATGAACACGACTGACATCTCGAAATTCGATGACCGCAGTGTGCCAAACGTCGGCGAGATCTGGACTATTGGTCACTCCACTCGCTCGATCGAAGAGTTTCTCGAGCTGCTGCACGACCAAGAAATCGTCTCGCTCGTGGACGTACGCTCCTATCCCGGTTCTCGCCGGTGCCCGCAGTTCGGACGCGAGGTGATGATCAAGTGGCTGACGAATGACACCATCACCTATCAACACGCTACTGACCTTGGCGGTAGGCGTAACCGACAACACGACGTCGAACCGGCAATTAACGCGGCGTGGAAGAACGCAAGCTTTAGGAATTACGCCGATTACTCATTGGGCGACGCTTACGAAGCAGCGCTTGCCAACTTAAGCGCGATGGCGCAAACATCACGTATCGCGTTCATGTGTTCCGAAGCGCTTCCGTGGCGATGTCACCGCTCGCTCATCGCCAATAGTCTCGTGGCACGCGACTGGGCTGTACACCACCTAATGAGCGCGAGAAAGGTGGTCGAGCACAGACTCGGTCAGTGGGGGCCGGAACCGTTCGTCACCGATGGTCGGGTCACCTACCCAGAACCACAACACTGAACCCCATCCAACATCGCCCCACCACGTTCACCTGATCTCACGCAACGAATGCTCTGCGACCGATCTACTCAGACGCCGTAACCCCCGCTGAGACCGAAAACTCGACACTACCTCAGGCGAGATCTTCGACCAGGCGAGCAACTCCTCGTTGGGCCGTTCGTCGTGGTCAGGCATTAGGCGCCGCTCTTCGCAAGACCCCGATCGCTCATGAACCGGAACGCGGTGGGAATGGCGGGGCGAGGAACGCCAGCAGCGTAAGGCCAACTCGACCTTCGTTGGAAACGCGCAGCTCCTCATCGCCGCGGTAAAAGGCGAGGGATCCCGCTCCCAACGCGATCGGATCGTTCTCTGTTTGGAGAACTCCCTCGCCTTCCACGGCGAAGAGCATGAGATCCGACGAGCCATGGCGGTGCGGGGGTAGGGCTTGACCCGGACTGAGCTTGATTACCCTGACATTGGACTGTGAACCTTCGATGAACGGCTGCGCAATTAATTTGTCGTTGTCGTACCCAGGGATGTCGCTAAGTCTGACGATGTCCACGACTGAGGTATAGCACTGCGTGTGGCTCGAGCGCACGCGACTCCCGCGATCCAACGCCGTAAATCGGCACGAGTGCGTCCCAACCTGAAGTCGGACCACCGAACCACTTTGATCGTACCAATCCGTCGTCGCAGTCGCCGTCTCTGACTGCCCGCCATAAGCGACGATAACCGGGCGGAAGCTTCAAGTTCTCGATTGCGGTAGTTCTCCAACCGTAAGAAGTTGTGGCTATCGTCAGTCGTACTTCTCGACCCGGACACCGGCGGGATCGACGGCGAGTTCACTTAACCAGCCCTGCACCTCTTCCACCATTGCTGGCGGGCCACAAATGTAAGCACGTCTCGGCAACTGCCCCGCAACGGCTTCGGCCACCATCCGGTGGTCGATCCGGCGATGGTGTGTCGCTCGAGCATCGCTCAAATCACGAGTGAGGGTGTGCACGACCTCCAACCACGAATGCTGTTCAGCCAAATTGGCCAAGTCACGGTGATAGAAAGCGCTGTCGAAACTGCTCGACGAGCAGACGAGGCGCACGGGGATGTCGAGATCGGCCGCGACCGCATATCGAATCATGCTCATGAGCGGGACCACACCGCTGCCCGCTCCGACCAAAAGGACCGGACCACCGTCATCCTTCGTCCAGGTGAAACGCCCAACCGGACCCCTCACTTGGACCTGGTCACCGACGCTGAGACCTCGGACAAGTTGGGGTGAGATTAGACCACCGGGCACTTCGCGCACACCAATATCGATGATTGAAGTATCCGGTATAGGTGATGAGGCAACGGAGTAGGCGCGTTGCACCGGGCCGGACCGACCATGCACCGTCATTCGCACGTTGTAGTACTGACCCGGGAGAAAATCAGCAGAATCTACAATTCGCAACCGCAAAGTCACGGCATCTGGCGCCTCTTCGATGATGGCGATCAACCGGGCGTCCTGCCAACGCGTCGGCTTGCGACTCGAGACGTCACCAGCGGTCCGCGCGGAGGCGATTCGTGCGGTCGCGGACTCGCCATTGGCGTCAATTGGAGGAACCACGAGACGAGCCTCTCTCAAGCATGGACTAGAAGAAAGGCTAATCTCGGTACACCAAAATCGAACCTATGTATCCTGAACGGTCGGAGCTTCGCAGAATTCGAAGAGAAACTCAATATGCAAATCGATTGCGGTCACCAACGAACGTCAGAGACCTGAACAAGACCGCATGGCATGCACGAGTCAGGGATTCGGATCCCCTCGCCTTGACGAGGTTAAGTCATCTTTCTGTCGCCATGAGAAGGGAGATTGGTACCCTGGTCCTGCAGTAGCGACACGAGCGTCCGGTTCGCCGGCGGTGACCATCGAGTCGAGAGGTGACGTAACGATGAGCCCTCCACAAGAAGTCCCCAAGTCGGGTGCGATCGCTCGCTACGAGCGCGACGTCCACGAGCGAATTGAAAACTTCAACGACCCGCGTCAAGAGTGGCGCCGTCTCTTCTCGGAGATGCTCGGCACGTTCTTCCTCGTGTTGGTCGCGGCCGGTGCCGGCATGATGAACACCGCCTTTCCCGGTTCGATCAGCCGCGGCGGTCGTCGCACCGGCGCTCATGGTCATGGCGATCATCTTGTTCATGGGCAAGGTGAGCGGTGCGCACCTGAACCCGGCCGTCAGTATCGCTTTCGCCCTTCGCGGGGACTTCCCGTGACGTCGTGTGCCGGGCTACATCGTCGTCCAACTCGTCGGCGCGACCCTCGCCGCACTCTTCTTGCACGCCGTCTTAAAGGTCACGTCCCTCTACGGGTCGAACTACCCGGCGCACGGCCTTTCCGGCGGCGCGGCCCTGTGGATGGAAATCATCTTGACCATGGGCCTCGTGAGCGTAATTCTCGGCACTGCCTCGGGCGCGGAGAACGTCGGCATCCTGGGCGCCTTCGGCGTCGGGAGCTACATCGCCCTGGCCGGACTGTGGGCCAGCCCGCTGTCGGGCGCCTCGATGAACCCGGCGCGAACCTTCGGACCCGATCTCGTGGCCACCAACTTCACCGATTTCTGGGTCTACGCGGTCGGTCCCATCGCGGGCGCCGTCCTCGCCGTCGCCATCGCCTACGTGCTGCGTTGTAGTGGCGGTGACCGCAACGCCGTCGCCGCGGCGGAAGGCACGCTCGTCGTCGACGTCGAGACCACCCGTTCCAACTAGGCCAGTCGCACCAGCTCGAGACCCATCACCTTGGCTCGTCGCTAAGAGAAACGTGGATGGCGGCGTCGTCGCTGTTATAGATCGTGAGGCGCCTGAACACTGGGTCGTGTCGGGAAAATTGGAGACCAACCCTCTGAGGACCACCTCCCGAAGCGGGGACAAATACAGGATGGCCCGCCTTCCGAAAGCCTCGATGTAGTGCAGCACTGGTGAGCGAACTCGTTCCTCAATTGCACCGTTCGCTTAAAAATCCCACATTTCATCCCACAGTCCATTCCGACACCACCGGACGAATCCGACCATATGCATCCCTCTTTTAATCCCAAGGTGCCCGGATCGAGACCCGGGAGGCCCACCAAGCGAGGCCCACCAAGCGAATCTGAGTGTTCCAGCTAATGCATCCCAACGGTCGCAACTTCTACGAACTCAAAGTGAAACTCTTAAGTTTAGATGAACACTCGTCTCCAAGAAACGCGGTGCGAACCACTTTCTTCGCTCCACACGAGTGCTCGGACACCTTCCGAACGAGCAGTCGGCGATCAAGGTGCTCTACCTAACGCTCCGTCAGCGCTAAAGCCAGGCAGCAACGTGATCGGCTGCGTACGAGAGCGTGCTCCACATTTTGGTACTGCACTACCGGGATCGAATCAACAACCAATAGTGATGGTCACGTCACTTTCACAGAGAATCGGACAGAGCCGTACAGAAGAGTAACCACGAAACTTGACGAGTCGAGAAGTGATCCTCCTCCTAGTGATGCCTTGTGGGACCAGCTTGAGCCAGCGCGGTACTTCCGCGACGCACTCCTCCTTGAGTGGTCGCGGACGTACGCGTGCTCAGACCAGGTTCAACTCATTCAAGATGTGCTCGCGAGTAACGGTGTGGTCGTGTGAGTGTTGTGCGTGTTCTTGTACGGCGGCAACCAGATGATCGAGACCTTCATCACTCTCCACGCGGAACGAAACCCCGCAAGGACATTTCGCAACGCGATCTCTCGAATCCGGCGACCCGGCAAAGTCATAGGTGACACATGCTTCGTTGCCAACAACCCAGGCATCGTGCCCTGGACCGACCAGGTGAGCGTCTCCGGGACCAAGGTCCCGTTCTGAACCGTCACCCATCTTCACGTGCATGCGACCGGCGACGACGACGGCCATGTGGGTCGCCTGACAGGAGTCGGTACCAACGAGCGGCTTGACGTCCTCGCTCCAGCTCCAGCCAGGTTGGAATATCGCGCGTGTGAACATGACGCCACCGAGGGTGATCTCTTTGACCTCACCGTGCACCAGGGAGTGTTTCGCGTCCGGGGTATCGAAATTGTTTGCCAGCAACATGTTGCCCTCCGTTTGTATTGAGTTAGGTGATACCCAGACAGTGTGCGGGCCCCGAGTGGTCCTTCGCATCGGTAATTCCACGTAACTTGTCGGGTATGACCGTTGCCTCTACGTAGGAGTCGCAGCCGACCTGAGCGCAACCAGTCCCACGAGTTGTGTACGTGAACGCGCGCCGAGTTTGCGCAGAAGGGACTCGACGTGCTTTTCTACGGTTCTGGGCGAGACGAAGAGTCGGGCCGCAATTTCTTTGTTGGCAAGACCTTCGACGACGAGGTCAAGCACATCGGCCTCACGTGCGCTGATGCCGAGCCCTATCCAACGTTGTGGTCCGCCGGCTAAGTCGCGACAGCGATGGGCTAGATGAAAGAGCTCGTGTCCTGAGAGACGGTCGCTGACCCCGGGCAACCACCAACCCGGTTGGTCCCAAGCACCTAACACGGCTGACTCGGCCGCGAGCCAGCGTGCGATGTCGGCCCAGGCCGTACAGTTCACGAAGTTAGGCTCTGAGGCGCTGGCCAACCGGCGCGCCGAAGCCCAATCCCCGCCCTGACCGGCGAGTATCGCTTCGGCGTAGGCGAGAAGTCCGGCATTGAGGTTGAAGCTTGCGACACCGAGCTGTTCTGCTTCCTGGATAGCTCCTCGGGCACGCTCGTCGTCCATCGACGCGAGAAGGACGGGCCACATCGCCCGAAAGCACGCCGGTTCGGCGTGGGGCAGTTGCGCGAGTGCGTCGACAGCCTCACCCAGGTTTTCGACCGCAATAGTTCGGTCGCCGTGGAGAAGTTCTTGCATACCGCGCGCGCCCCACGCAAATCCGGCCAACATCAGATCGTCGGGTGCGGCGGCAATCGTTTGACCGATGAACCCCTCCATCTCCCCTCGATCGCCCCTCCACGCGGCGTTTTCTGCCAGCATTGCCAGCGCCTTCGCTCGGACCTGCCCGAGCGCAAGTTGCTCACCGAGGGCAACGGCCGAGCGCGCGTGATCGGCTGCCATGGCGAGTTCAAATCTGCAGTGCCTCACGGCCGCAAGTTGCAGATCGATTACCGCCGCCGTGCTGAGAGCGCCAAACTCCTCTGCGCTTCGTCGAGCTTCGAGTAGGCGGTCGACACCAGCGAACTCGAACATGTCGATGGTTCCCAGCTCGTGCATGGCCCGTACCTGCCAAAGCGGGAGGTCACTGTTCTGTGCGAGCGACAGTGCTTGCTGAAAACGCACGCGAGCAGCACTTCGGTTGGTGAGGCGCTCTACCCGACCTATTACTTCCAAGGCCTGGCAGCGAATCTCGACGTCGGCGAACGCAAAGGAGACGACCTCAGACGCTATCTGACGTGCCCGTTCGTCGTCGCCACTCGCGAGGGCGACTTCCGCCCCTAAGACCGCGGTCCAGGCCTCCTGCGCCTTATCGGGATGGGCAGTGAGTAATTGTCTTGAAGCGTCGAGATAATGCGAAGCAAGCGGCCAACGCGCAGCTGCGATTGCGCCATTGGCCAAACGCAGATGAACGTCGACGATCTCGCTCGGCACTCGGATGAGGTTGATGACGTCCGCGCCGACAGCAACTGCTTCGTCGATCCGACCGGCAAGCGTCAGCGCTTCGACAAGGATCGGTCCTGCGTCGAGCAGTCCAAGTCCGTAAGAACGCCTCAGTGCGTTGATCGCGGTAGCGAGTGCTCCGCGACCGATTGCTGACTGGCCCGATGCCATCAAAAGGGTGGCCGCACGTTCGTCGTCTCCGGATTGCAGAGCTAGGTCGGCGGCGACATCGCGCCACGTTCCCTCGAGCGTGGAGTGAACGTTGTCGATGGCTCTCAGCGCGTTCGCCGCCAGTTCTTTACGTCGTGGGGGGAGTAGTCTCTCCACGATTGCCTCACGCGTGAGTGAGTGCCGGAAAAAGAATTCTTCGCCGTCGATACGCAATAGTTGACGATCCACTGCGCTTTCCAGCGCGCGGATGACGACATCTGGTGGTTGGCCGCTTGCATCGGGGAGAATCCGCCAGTCGAAGTATCGACCGAAAATCGCTGCGGCTGAGAGAACGTGGCGTTCCTCGTCAGGAAAGTCGGCGAAACGTGCGCGTACGGTCTCACGAAATGACGCCGGCACTCCCGGTGAAGCCAGCACCTCCTCGATGAGAAGCGGTATTCCGTCAGTGACGCGCTGGAGTCGGTCGACAACCTCATCGTCGGCCGAGGGAATGCACGCACGCACCATCTCGGCGACGAACTCGGCATCCAAGCGCGCGATGGACAGCCGTGATGCGCGGTTACCTCTGACGAGTCGAGCGATCACTTCGCTCGCCTGAGATGATTCCTCGTCTCGGCTGGTTATCACGCACAAAACTCGTGCTCCAGCAAGGTTGTCAGCGAGGTATTCGACAACCGCCAGAGTGTCGGGGTCCGCCCAATGGAGATCCTCGAGGACGACTACTAAGCCGTTGGCTCCTGCCAGTCGGCGCAACAATTGGATTACTGCCTCAGCGCGAATCGCTACAGAGATATCCTGAGGGCTCGCGTTCGTTTGGGCTGTCAACGTAGGCACGATTGCGCCGAGGGCGGGCAACCATGGAATGAGTTCTGGATCGGAGGGAATCTCTCGGTCTCGAAGGCACTGTAGTAGTGCTTCGGTCAGTGGCCGGTATGGCGTCGCTGACCCACCAGGCACCGCTCTGCCTGTGGCAACCATCGCTCCCCGAAACTTGGCTATGCCAATGAGTTCACGTGCCAGACGTGATTTGCCAATGCCAGCCTCGCCGGTGATGCAGACAAGACCGGCCTCGCTTCTTTGCGCTGCGTCAAACGCCGCGTTTAGTGTGGCAAGTTCTTCGTCTCGTCCGACGATGATCGGGCATAGTACGTCGGCCATGTCTTAAGTGTGACACCCATAACTCGACATAACAATTGTGGAGCACGGATTTGGCGCTCTTCGGCGCGAAGGGGCGTCTCGGATCTGGCGCGTGGTTCATCGAGCCACCGCATCGTGTCGCTTCTTGTCACATACAAAAGACGGTAAAACCGCGAAATTCTTGGCGTGGTTCCATCGTCAAATCGGATAGTTAGAGTCTGACGATACGCGGAAAAGGTGCCTTTATCAAGTAGTGAATCACGACGGGAAAGCTGGAGTGTAAATCATCTGAGAGCTGCACTACCAGCCGAATCACCATGTCCGTCCCTGGGTGACGGCTCCCGCCCAAACAGGCCTCATTTTAGCCCTCATATTTCTGCAACACGACGCGACGAGACTGACACAGAACAACACCTTTTCTTGAAAACAATAGACATGCGCAACGAGACCGACCCAGAACAACCATTGGAAAGTTCCTTTTAATCCCAAGGTGCCGGGATCGAGACCCGGGCGGCCCACCTATCAAAATTTTTAAATGTTCGTTCTATATTCGCAGATCACAACGGTCGCGACTCCTGAGAAGGAATATGAAGAAAATCGAAATGTGCGGCATCGAATGAAGGGTCGCGTTTCCAAGCCGTGCTCCTCAAAGACGACCTTGATGATTCCTTGCGGCATGGCGCGAGCCATTTCGTCCTCACCACCGATGAACAGCGTCATGTGCCCGTCCTCGACGTGGGCTCGTGGGCGAGACGTCTGCGGTGTCGTCGTACCCGGCTTGAAGCGGTGGTCCGTCATCTCGTCAGCGATGACGTCCGTTTCGCCTCTGGGCACGGTGCGAACGAATAAATGATGCTGTTCCGAGGGCGTGGGCCGGCTCTTTTAGGTCACCAAGCTACCGCGTGGCCTAACCAGAGGCGAAGGTTTTACGTCCCCGGCCGACCGAGCGCTTAGTTACCTGTTGCCATACTGAATCAAGATCGCCTTGAAGGTGTTGCCCGAGAACATAAAGCCGTTGGTGTTGTCCGTGATCCAGACCGGGGCTGTGGCTGTGTTATTAGAAAAACTCAGGCCACCTGTGCCGTTTGTGATTATCACTGGGGCGCTGAACTTATTCCCAGCGCAGCCCGTCCCGCCGATGAGGACCGGGCCAGCGCTGCCCGAGATTATGAGCGGAGCAGTCACCGTCGAGCCGCAGATCGTTATCGACGCCGCCCCGACGGCCAAGGACAGCGGGGCGGTGAGCGAGGCGCCAAGCAAAATCAATTTCCCTCCGCGAAGCACAGTCACTGGCCCGGTAAAAGAACCTCCCTTCGTTACGCAAATCGACTCGCCCGCCGAGATCGTCACAGAACCGCGCTTGGCCGTCGTGATGCAAGGTTGTGAAAGCGGCGTGCACGCGGCGCTGCCCGAGCTGAAGCTGATGGTCCCGGCCGGGCAGGCAGTGGGCGAGGTGCTGGCGGTGCCGGGGTCGTAATCACCCACAGGAGCCCGCGTACATGCGACTTGGCCAGTGGAACCGGTAGAGGCGTTGTAGGTCCCGGCCGGGCAGGCAGTGGGCGCATTGTTGCCGGTGCCCACGTCGTAATAGCCCGCGGGGGTGGTGGTACAGGAGGCTTGGCCGGTCGAGGCGTTGTAGGTCCCGGCCGGGCAGGCAGTGGGCGCATTGTTGCCGGTGCCCGTGTCGTAGTAGCCCGCGGGACTGGTGGTACAGGAGGCTTGGCCGGTCGAGGCGCTGTAGGTCCCGGCCGGGCAGGCAGTGGGCGCAGTGTTGCCGGTGCCCGCGTCGTAGTAGCCCGCGGGAGAGGTGGTACAGGAGGTTTGGCCAGTGGAACCGGTAGAGGCGTTGTAGGTCCCCGCCGGGCAGGCAGTGGGCGCAATGTTGCCCGATCCCGAGTCGTAGGAGCCCGCGGGCGCGGTGGTACATGCGACTTGGCCAGTCGAGGAGCTATAGGTCCCGGCCGGGCAGGCAGTGGGCGCAGTGTTGCCCGAACCCGAGTCGTAGGAGCCCGCGGGCGCAGTGGTACAGGAGGCTTGGCCGGTCGAGGCGCTATAGGTCCCGGCCGGGCAGGCAGTGGGCGCAGTGTTGCCCGAACCCGAGTCGTAGGAGCCCGCGGGCGCGGTGGTACATGCGACTTGGCCGGTCGAGGAGCTATACGTCCCGGCCGGGCAGGAGTACGCCGTCGTGTTGCCAGTGCCCGAGGCGTAGGAGCCCGCGGGCGCAGTGGTACAGGAGGCTTGGCCGGTCGACACGCTATAGGTCCCGGCCGGGCAGGCAGTGGGCGCAGTGTTGCCGGTGCCCGCGTCGTAGTAGCCCGCGGGAGTGGTGGTGCACGTCGCGTCACCACTGGCGCTATATGAGCCAGCCGAGCAGACGTTCGCGTCCGCGTACGAGAACACCACTTCTCCGCTACCGTTGTTGATCTGGCCTGAGTTACCATTGTCGTCCACTACGGCGAACAGGACCGAGGTTCCCGGGGCGGCCGAAGACCCTCCACCCCCGCCGCCGCCACCGGCGCCGATGTATTCGGTAGGACAAGGGTTGCCGTTGCTCCCACAGCCGAAACCCGACGTCGGAACATCGCCATACCATCCGCCGTCACCACCGGCGCCGCCCCCGAAATAGCCGCCGCCGCCGCCACCTCCTCCGTCGAAATCACCCAAGGAATAAGCGTTCCCGCCGAGACCACTGGTGAAGGTTGGGCCAATGCCTGCGCCATCGCTGCCCGATTGACCGTTGACAAGGGTTGCACCAGGGCAGGAATCTGACCCGCCCGCTGAACCGCCGGAGCCGCCACTGCCTGCCAGAGACGTCGTCCCCGCCGCGCCACCGGCGCCCCCAGACATGGTGATGCCCGCGACGTTGGTAAATGACTGTCCGGAACTGCCGCCGGTGTCCGCATTGCCACCGGCCCCGCCAGCTGGCGTGACGTTCACGCCCAGGCACGAGTCGATCCAATTCTCGTCCCCTCCAGCGCCGCCGCCGCCACCGGCAACCAACTGCACGCTACCGTCTGAGGCGACGTCAGTCGCCCCGCCGCCGCCGCCGCCGCCGTTGTACGCGCTGGCGCTGCCGCCGCCGTTGGCGCCGCCCGATCCAGAGGCTAAGTAGGCGTTCCCTCCGGCGCCGCCGATGTCCACTCCCAGCACTTGGCCTCCGTAGGCGTTCAGGGTGGCGTTCACCTCGGCGCCATCACCACCGGGCACGTTGCCAACGTTGTTCCCGCCACCGGCTCCGCCGTACAGCGTCACCAAAAGCGAGGTCACCCCGTCTGGGACGGTGAACGACTGACCGGTACCCACGGTGGCGAAGGTGACCGTGCACCTACCGCTCCCGCAAACCGGATCCGCGCTCGCAGCGAGTGCCGGCTGAACACTGGATACTTCGACCAGCACGCCCACCACCGGTAATAGGACTGCAGCAACAGCGAGCATCCGTGCACACCGCAAAGCTGCGATTGACCGAAGAGTTCCTCGTGTTCTCCCGGCCAACTCTCGAACGCTTTGCTGTCCGAACATCGCTTCCCCCAAACTGGAAGAGCGCAAGTTGCTCCCACGAGTGTCGTGCACCGATCCTTTGGCACAGAGTAGTGATGCTCACACAAATTCGCAAGGCCAAACCGGGTCAGGGCAAATCGGTTCGAGTCGGCGACGCGGAGTCAGTACATCTCCTCGATCGCTCGCGACGCCCGTTCCCCCTTCGCGGTCAACCGATCGTCACCGCACGGAAGTCGGTCACTTCGACGCCCCGGCCTGAACCCACAAGCTCGACATAAGCGCAAAAAGTTGACCAGCCGAAATCATGATCTTGAAGAAGCGCGCTGCGAGTTGGGACTATCAAGACGAACTCGATTCTCAGGCCCATCAGTTCCACAAATTCTGACATATCCAGAAACGTCTTTCCCGAGGCCATATAACCAATTGTGTAGCCAGGGAATCAGATTCGAGAGGATTACGGTGGACATCGGTGGAATTGTCGAGCGCTTTGACCAGGTAATCCGGATATTCAAGGACACTGTCGGATGGTCTAGCCCAATTCCCAAGGTGCCGGGATCAAGACCCGGGCGGCCCACTAAAGTCCGGGTCAGTTCGGCCACGACGTTGATGCCCTCGTCGGGCTCGACAGCGGACTCTCGGTCAGTCACCTTCCCGCAGTCCACCAACACTCGAAACGTCGTCGGTGCACCGATCGATGGTGAAGGACGCCAAAATGACCACGGAGTCGTCGCGCCGTAATCCGACTTCGATCGATATCCGCCATTCCCCGCACGTTGATTACTTTTGAACCGTTTTCGGTGGTTAGGGGTCTTCGTTTGACTCCCGGTCTATCTGAAAGTGACCGGTTCGGGGTTGAAGTCAAAGGGCTTACTCGAGTAGGACGGCGCCGCCTTGAAAGTACCGCTGACGTTTTCTTCTGCGGTGATGAAGTAGGTGGCGCCTGCTCTCACTTTGGCGGGAGTTTTGATCGTGCAACGGAAGTAGAGGGAAGTCGCGCTCCAACTGCAGAGAACCGGTTGCTGTGCGTTCGAGTTGGGGCCGGTGAGGATGACTTCGATACCATTGTTGGCGGCAAGTTGGGCGGACGAACTGGCCGGGATGGCCTGACCTAAGGAATTCGTGAGCGTGAACGTGACCGAGATGCTTGAGCTCGAACTGAGCAATCTGCTTGCGGGAAGCGGCGAAAGGAAGCCACCGAAGCCGTAAATCACCGTGTAGTGGAAAGTTCTGCTTCGGGTGTTCCCTGCCCGATCGGTGGCGATCACGGTGAACGAATTGGCGCCGACCATCGCGGTGACGATCGCGCTCCCGTTGGTCACCGTTCCAACGCACGAGAGGACACCGGCACCGCCTCTATCAGCGCAGCCATATTCGGCGGTCACCACTTGGCCCAACAGGTACGTGGAACCGTCAGTCGGCGTGGTGATCGTGATCGTCGGCGCGGTCGTGTCGATCACGATCGACCTGTTCGCGCTCAGTGAGCCGGCCGCGCCGGGGGTCGACAGCGTCAGCTTCGCCGCATTGCTCGCCGCGTCTTCGATCGTGCCGCCGTTTAAATGCAAAGCACCGATGGAGGCATAGTCGAGCGGGTTCGCATCCTGACCCGCCGCCACGGTGTACTGGAAGGTAAGCGTGCTCGTGCCGCTGCCGCTTGCGTACGACGCCACCCCGCCCGAATTGAGTGCCAGCCGGGGCGTCCCCGTCACCGTCACCGGCTCGCCAAACGCCACCGTCACCGGGACCACTGTCCCAACCCCGTAGAACCCGTTCGCGAGCGTCGACGACACGCCGATCACCGTTGGTGCGGCGATCGTGACCAAGCCCGTGATGTGTTGGATACCAGAGAAGCTGTCCGTGCCACTCGTCAACCCCGTCACGATTCCGGGATTCGACAACGTATCGCCGTTGACGATCGCGGTCGTCCCCGCGGGGGCCGCGCTCAGGTCGAGGGTGTTGTTCGAACCGGCGGCGTTAAAGCCGTAGCCGCCGGTGGGGCCGGCGAAGAAGGTGGTGAAGCCGTCAGACGCGCCGGTGAAGCTCGAGACGCCCGAGAATGAATAGGTGACCCCTCCGACGGCGGCGGTGTTGGAGGGCTGGCCGTTGAACGTGGTCCCGCTCACGTTGAGCGACAGGGGCACCGACGCCGAGCTGGCCAGCGACGAGAGGTCCAGTTCGTTGCCCGTCCCATGTCCCTGGAAGGAGATCGCGCTCGGCCCCGGTGCCAGCGTCGTCATGCCCGCGGTGGATCCCACGAAACTGGCGACGCCCGAGAACGTGTCGCTGCCGCCCGCACTGAAACCGCTCACCGTGCTGGCCGGCACCGAGACCGACAGGCCCGCACCGGCCTCGCTCAGGTCGAGGATGTTGTTCGAGCCGGAAGCGGTGAAGCCGTAACCGCCGGCGGAGCCGGCGACGAAGGTGGTGTTGCCCGAGGGGGGACTGACGAAGTTGGCGACCCCCGAGAAGGTGTCCTGAGCGGAGCCCCACGTGAGCGTCCCGGTCGGCACCGACACCACCATGGACGGGGAGGTTGAGAAACTCAGATCGAGGTTGTCGTGCGATCCGGCGAAGTGGAACCTGTCACCGCCGCCACCGGAGGCGAAGAAGGTGGTGAAGCCGGTGGTGGCCCCCGTGAAGGTCGTGATCCCGCTGAAGACGTAAGTGCTCGAGCCGGCGACGGCGGTTTCGTTGAGCAGCGATCCGATCATGATCCCACTGACGTTGACGTGCAGTGGCGTGCCCGACGAAGTCGACACCGCGGAGAAGTCGAGCGCGTTGGCCACACCGGTCGCGTTGAAGACGTCGCTGCCGCTGCCGGCCACGAAGGTGTTGGCGTTGCCAGAGGCGTTGAACGTTTCGCCGTTCGCCGAGCCCGCGGTGAACGTCGTCGCACCCGAGACGGCACCGTCGAAGGTCGCGATCCCCGAGAACGTGTCATTGCCGCCCACTGTGAATCCGCTGACCGTGCCGCCCGGCACCGAGACCGTGGTGTTCGTCGGGGCCGCGCTCAGGTCGAGGGTGTTGTTCGAACCGGCGGCGTTAAAGCCGTAGCCGCCGGTGGGGCCGGCGAAGAAGGTGGCGTTGCCGGACGTGGGGCCGGCGAAGCTCGTGACGCCCGAGAATGAATAGGTGACCCCTCCGACGGCGGCGGTGTTCTGGTCCACCAGACTCGAAGCGACCGTGAGCGGACCTCCGCTCACGTTGACCGACAGAGGCGCCGCCGGTGCGGACACCGCCGCCGAGAGGTCCAGTTCGTTGCCGCTCCCGAGCCCCTCGAAAAGCACGTTGCTCGCCCCGGGCGCCAGCGTGGTGTCGCCCAAAGAGGAACCGACGAAGCTAGTGATCCCCGAGAACGTGTCGCTGCCGCCAAACGTGAGACCGCTGACCGTGCCATTGGGCACGGACACCGATGTGCCCGACGGGGCCGCGCTCAGGTCGAGGATGTTGTTCGAGCCCGAGCTGGTGAAGCCATAGCCGCCGTAGGTGCCGGCGACGAAGGTGGAGTTGCCGACGGAGGGACCGACGAAGGTCGCACCCCCCGAGAACGTATCTTGGACCGCGCCCAGGGTGAGCGTGCTGTTCGGCACAGACACCACCATTGATGGGGCGCTCGTGAAACTGAGATCGAGTCGGTCGCCCGCGCCGCTGAAATTGAACACGTCACCGCCGGTGCTGGAGGCGAAGAAGGTGGTGAAGCCGGAGGAGGCCCCGTCGAAGTCCGTGATCCCACTGAAGGTGTAGGTCGTCGCGCCGACGGCGGCGGTGTCGTTGAGCAGGGATCCGACCGTGATCCCACTGAAGTTGACACGTAGTGGCGTGCCCAATGAGGTTCCCACGGAAGGGAAGTCGAGCGCGTTGGCGGCACCGTTCGCATTGAAGCCGTCGCTGCCGCTGCCGGCCACGAAGGTGTTGCCGTTGCCGGAGGCGTTGAAGTTCACGCCGTCGGTCGAGCCCGCGATGAACGTCGTGGCACCCGATCTGGAGCCGTTGAACGTCGTGATCCCCGAGAACGTGTCGTCGCCGCCCGAGGTGAGTGCGCTAACCGTGCCGTCGGTTTCCGATACCAACGCGCCCGACAGGGCGGCGCTCAGGTCAAGGGTGTTGTTCAGTCCGGCGGCGTAGAAGTCGAAGCCGCCGGTGGGGCCGGCGAAAAAGGTGGCGTTGCCAGAGGTGGGGCCGGCGAAGTCCGAGATGCCCGAGAACGAATAGGTGACCCCTCCGGCGGCGACGGAGTCGTTGGGCTGGCCGTTGACCGAACCTCCGCTCTCGTTGAGCGACAGGGGCGCCGACGGTGAGGTGGCTACCGAAGAGAGGTCCAGTTCGTTGCCCGCTCCCAGTCCCTGAAAGTTGAGCGCGCTCGCTCCCGGAATCACCGTTGTCGAGCCCAAGGAGGATCCCACGACACTGGCGATCCCCGAGAACGTGTCATTGCCGCCCGAGGTGAAACCGCCGACCGTGCCGCTGGGCACCGAGACCGTCAAGCCCGCACCGGCCCCGCTCAGGTCGAGGACGTTGTTCGGGCCCGACGCGGCGAAGGCGTAGCCGCCGGTGGCGCTAGCGACGAAGGTGATCCTGCCGGCGGACGAGCCGACGAAGCTGGCGATCCCCGAGAACGAGTCGTGATTGCCCGGGTTCCAGGTGACCGTCCCGAGCGACACCGACACCTTCACCGGCGACGTCGAAGTCAGAGAACTGAGGTCGAGGACGTCGCCCGCGCCGGCTTGACCATTGAAGGTCAAGCTGTTGTCGCTGCCCGATTGGAAAACCGTAGTGAGGGTACTACCTGTCACTTCAACCGTCGGGTAGCCGCCCAATGCAGCAATGTCGGAAAAGGTGGTGCAAACCGGGGCTGGGCTTCCGTTCGAAGTGAAACTCAGTGAAAACTCGCCAGCGTTCGCGACAATAGTCAAATAATCCGTAGGAGCCGGCGTCCCAGATACCGAAACATCAAGAACACCACCGACTCCGGGATTCGTCGCCGTGCAGTTCAATGTCGCAACTGCCTCGGCAACCGATGCGCCGTGGGTTAGTAGCAGCAGAATCGAAAGAGCGGCAATCGCCGTCAGACCAGCGATAAATCCAACACCGTTGCGCAGTGAAGGTCGACCAATGGTCCGAAAGATGAAACGCCTCACCACGTCCACCTTCCGCGTTGACTTCGTCGCACCCTACCCCAAACCCCGACGTTGCGTAGGCGAAAAATCCACCTCCAGTCCGTCACGTATTTCCGGACAGACCGCCTCTCCACGGCGCCGAGATTGGCCTTCGGTTCAGAGCCACAACGTTGTCAATGTTGAGGGTGCTCTTGATCAATCGCAGGTCTAGCCAGTTGTCTAGCCACGGCTCCAATTCCCCAAGGACATCAGAAAACGTTGGGACATACACGGCGATGGAAATGATTTAGTCCTGAGAAAATCCGTCGCGATTCACTCAACCCGGTCAGTGTCTAACGCCCGGTGGAAGTCGCTCGGAAAAGTTCGATTTGCTCAACGACGAACCGGTGATCGTCCGCCTGAGGAAGTCCCGACACGCAGACCGTGCCGATGAGACCGCTCTTTTCGAGCAGCAACGGAAAGGCTCCACCGTGAGCGGCGAAGTGCTCCGGGGCCAGTCGAGCCGCGACGTTGCAGTCAACGTCGCTCGCCGAACGTGCCAGACACCCTACGTAGCAGGAGGAATGACCGAACCGGTCGACGACCGCCGACTTTCGATCGAGCCAGGCGTCATTGTCTGCCGAAGATCCAGGAAGTGCCGTCTCGAACATTCGCTGGCCGCTGCGTCGTATAAGGATGGCAACGGGATAGTCAGCCTCGAGGGCTGCCTCGCGCATGGCACTGCCGAGCTGCCACGCCACCTGATGATCGAAGTAGCGAAAGACCAATCGTCGTTCCTCGTCGAGCAACGACGCGAGTAATTCTGAGTCAGTCATCGGTCCTCCAAGGTTGGCGTCGGGGCGGTTGATCGCCGCGTGGGACTCGCGAGTAGCGACGCTACCACCGGGCCCAACGACCACTTTCCCTTACTCGGGGTTGTAAATGTCTCCAGCTTCCCCGGAACGATTCCCTAGGTCAATGGATACTTCAACCGATTCTTTTGAAAGTAGTCTCCTGCCAGATGGTCGTGACTTTTCAAAGGAGCACCCCTATGGCGAAGATTGGACCAGTACCGGAGCATTTGCACACTGTGACACCGAGGCTCATCGTGGGTAATGGAGCAGACGCCATCGATTTCTATGTTGCCGCCTTTCATGCGAAGGAGATTGGAGAGCGAGTCATCGGACCGCAAGGCGAAGTGATTCACGCCGAAGTGAGTATTGGTGATTCAGTTGTCATGATCACTGAAGACGTTGAACTCGCGGAGACCCCGGCGGGTTCTTCTGTGTCACCTGAGGACTCGGTCACCGCAATCATGGCCACCTACTGGGAAAACGTTGACGAAGTCTGGGACCGCGCCGTTAGCGCCGGCGCTCAAATCATCTTCCCATTGGCCAACCACTTCTACGGAGAACGGGGCGGCCGTTTGCGTGACCCGTTCGGACAACAATGGATGTTGAGCCAGCGTATTTAGACGTCAAAGGTATCGGACTCTTCGCTAACCAAATGTCGGGGGCCCGACGCCTCACCTATGCAACCTCGCATCGGCGACTGCAAATAGCTGGGCGATTATTGACCTCGTAGGATGCCCTTTGTGACTTCACGACGCGGCGTCATGGCGATTGTGGCATCGGGTTTGATACTTTCGGCTTGTGGATCGGGCAGCGCCACGAATGCCGCTTCGTCAAGTGACTCTGCCGCTCCCAAGCAGGTAGCTATTGCGTGGTTCAACGCGATTAACTCCAACAATGTTCGCGTCGCTGACAGACTTTTTGAACCACGTGCAGTCGTTCAGATTTCTTGGATGAAAGAACCAGCGTCTGACCAGTCAAAGTTCACCGACATTCACTGTAAGCAAACAGTCCTCACTGCAAAGAGAGCGGCCGTTCTGTGCACATTTGCGGAATCTGCATCACCTACAGAAGGCAATCCCGACACTTTCTGGAGCATCGAATTTTCCCGCAGTTCCAAGAGCGGCTGGCTGATTGATAATTACGGTCAAGGCTGAGTCATCTTTCGCTTTCAGTGTCGATGACGGCGATAGTTCGATGTGATCTGTCAGAGGCCCGACGTGTCAGGTCTGCAACCTCTCGCTGGAGGTTGAATTCGCCAGTATCGAGACCTGAACGTCACTCGGCCGCTTGATCATCTATCTCAATACCTGCGCCTCGATGATGGCGAGCACCTCATCATGTCGATAGCCCTGTCTTCGTGCAAACGCCATCAACTCGTTGATTCTGGTTTGAAGCAGGCTCTTTCCAGGAGTTGCGACAACACGAATGCCGCGTCCCCGTGTGAAATCCAAGAGCCCTTCGTTTCTCAGAATATGAAGAGCGCGCATAACAGTGTTCTTATTAACGCCAATCACTTCGGCTAAATCGATGGCTGAAGGAAGGCGTTCACCGGGTCGCGCTTCGCCATCGGCGATGGCTCGACGGATCTCGGCGGCGACTTGTTCGTAAAGAGCTAGAGGCTCGGCTTTGTTGACATCGGGAGTTTTCATAGATACTATTTCTCATAGTATCATTCTGGAAGGCCGGTTCCCTTGACGATCACATCAACCCGACAGGGAGCGACCCTCGAAGACCTGGATCCGGCCGAACTATTGCAATGAAGCTCGACAACTCGGACGTCGTCGACATTTCTCAAATGGTGCCGTGGTGTTCGCATCTCTCGTGGTCCTCGCGACATTGATCGCCACAACTGTCTCCTATTGGCAATCCAAGGGACCGACCACAAGTTCGAACAGGGGTGCGGTCGCCGCCAATTATCCTCGCTGCACCATCGCTCAACTCTCCGTTGCATCAGGAGTTCGAGTCGGTGCCGGGGGTGCCGACGGTGGTGTTCTACTGTTCCGCAACGTCTCGTCGCACGCCTGTTCACTCACCGGCTACCCGAACGTTGAGGCGATCGGGGCGTCAAGAAGTGTGACAATCACGGCATCTCACATGTCGAGTTGGATGCTCGGCGGTTGGGACTGGAGCGGCATATCTTCGTCATCAAGGAAGCCTCCGTTTATCGTGGCGAACGGGACGTCAAGAAGTTCGACGATGACGGTAGTAGTGGGCAGTGACGGCGGTCGCAGTTACTGGAGCGTCATATCGTCAGCGGTGAGGCCTCCGACTGTCGTCTTGGCGAACAGGAGCGATGTCGCCTCTGACTGGTACCAGTATTCCGAGAACGGACCGGCGGGCTCCACCCTCTTCCACGCCAATACTCTTCGCGTTGGACTCCCGGGTTCGAGGTCCGTCGTCCAGGTCAGAGGTTCGGTCGACGCCGTCGAGGGCCAGATTGTGGTCACGCCATTTGTTACTGGAAAGACGGGAACCGGCGAACCGAGATCTAAGACTTCGCGTGAAGGATAGTCACTGACCTCTCCGTGTCGTCTCCCTGCTACTTCGTGCCCTCAAAATGCTCCGCCGGTTCGGGCGACTCTTCAGACAATCGAGCTGAGTGGGGGTGACGGGAATTGAGGCTCGGGGAATGAGCGGCCATCGCTTGACCTCCACCGAATGCTCGAGTCGCTCACGCGGATCGTTCCCATGTCGTGAGGTCATTATCGGTGTCAATCGGGCCTAGCGTTAAATCCGGTTGAACTGTTTCATCGGAGAATGTGTAAAACAATGCGCGAGACGACTGGTCCTTTACTGAGAGTTCTCAAACTCGTCACTGCGTGCGGCCTCTTGGCGACAATTCCAATGACTCTTGGCGCTGCCTCAGTTGCGGGCTTGAACAACCACGTTGCCGGCTCGTCAGAATATGTCGCACTCGGCGATTCCTACGCATCTGGTGAAGGACTGCAGTCCAACTCGACGACGTACATCTCTCCGTCGAATAATGACGGATGTCATCGAAGCTTGACGGCGTATCCCGTCTTGGTGGCGGCGAGCCTCAACATAGATCTTGGTCAATTTGAAACCTACGGGTCCGGTGGCTTCGTCGCATGCTCTGGCGCCACGTCCAGGGACATTTTGAAAGGAGAGAACGGCGAGCCAGCCCAACTCAATGCGCTGTCGTCAGCAACGCGTTGGGTCACGGCGACCGTCGGAGGAGATGATCTTCATTTTTCAAATGTCCTGCTCGCGTGCTTAGACCTGCGTGCGAGCGTCAAAGTCCATGGCACGACGAGGAGTTTCACGCAATCGGGCATAGTACGTGAGAGCACAACGTGTGACGAGTACCTCGCCGCTGCGAACTCTCTCTTCGCCGTTACGAGCGGAACTTCCAAAGAAGAGGCCGCGCTTGAACACGTCTACGAGCAGATCTTCGTTCATGCACCAAATACTGAACTGGCGGTACTGAACTACCCGCAACTGTTCACCAATAGCCCACCCGCGTTCTGTCCCGTCGCGCGCGGAATCAGTCTTTCATCGCTGTTCAAGTTGAGTTCCGCACAATTGAACGTTGGTTATACAACGAGTCAGATCTCAGCGTTCAATCGCGTGGAGAATGATTTGAACGCCGCCATCGCAAGTGCAGTCAGTAACGTGAGCGCACTGGGAGACAACATTCGACTGGTTGACGTCAACACCCTCACGAGGGCCGCCGCAATTCCCTGCAACCTCGCGATCAGCGGGCGATCCGACATCAATGCTCTTCGAGTTTCCGTGGGTTCGCCGCTGACGACAATCGTCGAGAACTGTCACTTCGACTTAGCTCACATTCTTTCGCTACGGTCCTTCGTTTCGTGTCCCTCTTATGAAGGAAATGTATTTCTGACGAACCTTGCGGCCAACGAATCGTTTCACCCGAAACAGGTTGCGCACGAAACAATGGCGCGAGCCGTTGACGCTCTCTTCAATCAGGTTTCAACGACAACGACCACCCAGAGTCCCAATTAGAGCGATACAGGTGTTTCAATGACGGCCGTATCGACTCCGAGCGACGCACCTGTGAACGCGCGTATTAGTGCCACCCGCGCAGCGCTCGACGCAGCACCGCGTCGTAACCCTCGAGGCCCTCGTGGCTGAGGCGCGCTTCGGGTCCTGAGGCAATGCCGACGCGCTCGGGAATCACTCCCCAAAGCTCCACCTTCTGTTCCTTCCACCAAGCAATCGCTGCTTCGAGGTCGTTCGTGCCCAGTCGAGCGGCGCAGATCACGACGCCTCGCGGTATCCGAGTGGGGATCAGCTCGAGCGTGGCGAGAACACGCGAGTACTCGACACCTCCAGCGCGCGTCGGGACGACTACGGCATCGGCAAGGGCGACCACCGACTGAGTGATTCGCTCGTTACCCGGTGGCGTGTCCACGATTGCCAGGCCCTCGACGCGCCCCATGGCCCGCGTCGCCGTACGTTCAGACGGGGCTTCGACGACAGTTATGCCCGGAACGGCCCACGTTTCAAGCCATTCGGCCGACGACGCCTGCGGGTCGGCGTCGATGAGCGTTACGGGGTCGTATCCCCGCTCTACCGCGGCGGCGCACAAGTAAATCGAGGACGTCGACTTTCCGACGCCGCCCTTCAATGAGGCCACAATGATATTCATAGACGGCATGCTACGACCCCGGAGTCGGGACAAGGGATCAACAGGGCGCTCGGTAGGTGTTGTTGCCGGATGTACGAGTTCACCGTGGGAACGATGATGTTATTGCTGGCACTCACGACAGCCTTACTGCACCGCAGGTACGTTGCTCAGAGCCACGACCAGGCAAAAAGCAGTCAGTGTGAGAGCTGTGGGCGCCCAAAGATAGCGCTCCCAACGACTTTTTGAGGCGACGTTGGCGACTGCCGACACTGCCATAACTCCTACGAGGACGATGGTGGCCCAACGTGCGAAGGCGAAGGGCACGACGGATGCGAGTAATCCCGAACGTCGCAAAATGACCAGAGTAGCGAGCACGAATAGAGCTGTTGCCAACGCACTGGCAAGACGTTGACCACGACGGAGTTTGGCGTCAGTCCCTCCCCACGCGGCGCGACCTAGCGGTGCCCCGGCCGCGAGCGCGACTTGAAAAAGTGCCATCACCATAAAACCGATCGCGGCAAGGAGCGCTACGACGCGCACTTAGTGAAATCTCGCAACTGGACTCTTCACGCGCATTCTCCTTAACTCGAATTCGATAGAGAAGGCGATTCACCCTCAATTCAAATCTCTGAATCGTCACGCCAACGGTAGCGCCGGAACCAATCGCTACCCTTTTCTTCGCGCTCTCAACAATGAGAGTCCGAGCGTGACCGTCACGAGAATCGGTACGCCAATGCAGGCAGCAGCGTTCACGTGAGCGACGTCGGCCATCAGGGCGACGGCGCCCAGGATCACCAGCACCGCGACCGTGATCTCGGGCGTATCACCCACGAGAAAGTCCCACCAAAAACGGCCGAAGCCCTTCAACAGGCGCAGTGGCAGTGAACGGTCATCACTCATGGGCCAGTTGTCCTTCCGCCAATGGCGCGACGCGATTAATCCGCACCAACACCATGGTGACGAGCGCGTACAGCACCAAGAGCGCTAGCAGCGTCGCATCGCCGCCGGGCCAGCGAACGTGCAGTCCTTCGCCGGTCCAGAACGACCCGTAACTCACGAGCATCACTCCCACGGTCATTTTCATCGCGTTCTCGGGCACGCTGGAGAGTTGCTTCGCGACGATCAGGCCCACGACGCCGACGAACACGACGGCGACGGCGGCCACAATGACCGCGAGTCCGAGTCGGTGGGCCGACGTGCCGAGGGTCAGCACGGTGATGACAATTTCTAATCCCTCTAAGAAGACGCCTTTAAAGGCGATGACGAATGCAACCTGGTCGTGCTTGACTGATTCACCTTGCGCTTCGAGTTCGTCGACGGTCGCTCGATAGATCGCGTCCTCGTCATGCTTGGCCTTATGACCACTCGCACGAAGAATCGCCTTACGCAACCACTGCATCCCAAAGATCAAGAGGATGCCCCCGACGACAAGTCGCAGAGCACTCAACGGGACCGAAACGAGCGCCGGACCAAATGCCCCGATCAACGCGGCGAGCGCCAGCAGCGCGACGGCCACGCCCCGGAACGCTGAGCGCCATCCCCGCACGTGGCCGACGGCCAGCACAATCGTGAGGGCCTCGACCATCTCGACGGCGCTCGCGAGAAAGACGGCGCCAACGAGCACGACGGTGCTCGACGAGCTACTTAAGGTAGCGATCACGAACCGTTGCCTCCGCGCGCTGGCATGACGAAACACGCCGACGGATCAAAGGACACTTTCACGTTCGCGTTACGTTCAAAACGTCGGGCCGAGAACACTTTGGTCAGGGTCATGTCATCGTCAATTTTCACTACGTGTTCGTAGCCGCGGCCGTTGAACGCCACGTCGATCACTTCGGCGCGCACACCTTCTTCACCACCGGGCGCATCGAGCAAGACTCCCGAGGCGCGCACGAAGAAGTGCAGCGACGAATTCTCCCCGTGACAGTCAACTCCCAGGGCTTTGAAGGAATGCGACGGGGCGAACGGTAGAGACACGTCGAAGTAGTCGTCGTCCAGCGCCGTCGCCGACGCCACGGGGCACTCGCCCGCCACTCCGGTGAAGCGCGTCACGAAGGCGTTCTTTGGATGGCGATAGATGTTTTCGGGGGTGTCGAATTGGATGAGCGAGCCGTTGTTCAACACGCCGACACGATCGGCCAAGGCGAAGGCCTCACTTTGATCATGAGTAATGTAGATCGCCGTCGCGCCCGCCTCTCTCGTCAAGGTGGCGATCTCGATCCTCAGCTGCTCACGACGGTCGGCGTCGAGATTGGACAGCGGTTCATCGAATAGAATCAGACCGACGTCGGCGGCGAGAGCTCGAGCGAGGGCCACGCGTTGTTGCTCGCCGCCCGAGAGCTCATTCGGGTAGCGCGACGCTAGGTGCGCAATGCCGACCCTCTCCAAGAGATCATCCACCCGTTGGTCCTTTCGCTCATTGAGTCGCGAGGACGACGCGATCGGGAATTCGACGTTCTTTCGCACGGTGAGATGGGGCCAGAGGGCGTAGTCCTGAAATACCATGGCGGTCTTACGCTTCTCGGGTTGCACGAAGGTCCGCGGACCGGCGACGCAGACGTCATTGATCGCGATGACGCCGCTCGACGGTCGTTCGATGCCGGCGACGCAACGAAGCAACGTTGTCTTGCCCGAGCCCGATGGACCCAACAGCACCACGAACGATCCTGGCTCGATCGTGAGGTCGACACCGTCCAGCGCCACCTTCTCGCCGAACACCTTGCGGAGCTGTTCGATTACCACGCGCACGGGCTGTGGAACTTGAGATTCGTGCATCAGTTCACCACGCTAAAACCGGTTCGCCGCCAACCCTCGGGCGTCACGAGGCGATAGATACCCAGGGCGAGCAAGATGACGCCGAACATCTCGACCAAGGTCAGTACCGTCATCGCCGTTCCCGTGGCGGATTCAAAATTCGCTAGATACGACTGAATCGTCACTGAGGCCGGTTCCCTACTTGGGGGATAAAGGATCTGGGAGATCGCCAACTCCGAAATGGTTTTGGTGAACGTCAACAACCATCCCCACACCAGGACGCGTGACATGAGCGGCATGTTGGTCGTTCGCCACGTTCGAAAACGAGTCGCCCCGTGGACGCGTGCGGCCTCGCTGAGTGACGGCTGAATTTGACTCACCGGACCAGCCATGAAGCGCGTCTGACCCGGTAACGCGGACGCCATGAGTCCCAACATCAAGAGCGGCAGCGTTTTGTAGATGTCGACCACGTGGTGAGTGATGAAGTTCAAGTTGTAGAAGAAGATGTAGCCGACACCCAAGACCACTCCAGGCACCGCCACCGAACCCAATAAGAAGATGTCGGTGAACCGTTGACTCCAACCGCCGTGGGTGGCGACGAGTCGTCTGGCCAAGACTATGGCCATCACACCCGTGAGCGATGCGACCACCAGCCCGAGTTGATTGGAGAGCAGGAGCGCCGAGCCGAGACCATTGTCGACAATGGAAGGGTGGAAGATTTGGTCGTAGTACAACAGGGTGAAGTGCACGCCGGCGCCCGAGGCGTCACCTAGGTTCTGCACGAACGACCCGACGAGCGCCCCAATGATAGGTACACCGAGGGCAACGAAGATCACGAGACCGACAGCCGCTGACGCGAGGTAGCGCGACCGTTGGCCGAACTCACGTCGCCGGGGTGCGCGCGTTCGCCCCGACAACACCGCGTAGGACTTGCTGCGTCGCATCACGACCGACTGCAGGGCGATCGGTGGGATCGTGGCCACGATCAGGACGGCGGCGATGACCGCGGCCACCGAGAAGTTGGCCGGAAAGTTTGAGATCGCCGAGAACAACGTGTACGTGGCCAAAGGAAAGTGCGCGTGGTATCCGAGGGTGAAGGCCACACCGAAGTCGCTCATGGTCTCGGCGAAACTAATCGCGATGGCACTCAACAGTGCCGGAGCGATGATCGGCAGCACGGTCGCGAAGGTTCGAGTGCGCCCGGCACCGTGTATCCGCGCCGCGTCCTCGAACTCCGGACCGAGTCCCTGAAGTCCGGCCGAGACGATGAAGTAGGCGAATGGAAGCGCGGAGGACGTCAGCACGATGATGATGCCCAACGGACCGAAGAACTCGCCGTAGAGCCAACTGGTATTGAGGCCAATGGCGTGCGCGGCCCCGTAGGGTTCCAAGAGGTCCGTCCACCCGAGTGTCATCATCCAAGTGGGCATGAGCAATAAGAGCCACATCGACACGGACCACAGTCGCCGTGCGCCGATATTGGTGCGATGGACTAGCCAGGCAATCGTCGTGGCCGTGGACACGGCGAGGACCGAGACCAGTGTCGAGACCCACAAGGAGTTGAAGATGCCTCGGCCGGTATTGCCCGCAAACGCTTGACGAACGAACGACAGCGTGAACCATTGCGAGCCCTGATCAAAGACGTGCGGGCTGACCGCCAATATAAGGAAACAGCCAACCGGAGCGACGATGAGGAGAAAGAGCACGATCCAAATGGCGATGCCGCCATACGAAAACGGCTTCTTCGCAGACCAACGTTGATGGGATTCGCGAAGGGACTGCGGTGCCGCGATGGTGCTAGTCGTTACGTCGGCCATGCCTTCTCCCCTCGTGCGACGCCGCCGCCGAGTTCATTCGACACTCGGCGGCGGCGCTGCGACTTCAATCCAATTGTTGAAGTCGAGGGACTTAAGCCGGTACAACGGTTTTGTCGAACCAGGTGTTCACCGTCGACTCCAGCGGTCCCCACACGTAGGGGTTGATGGTGATCGCATTCGTCGTCGAGAGTGGCGGAATGATTTTATTCGCGGGACTCTCGTTATTCAGGACTGGCCAAAAGAGCGAGTCGCCCTGAGGGTCACCGGTCTGCATCACCTTTTGACCGGCCGAGGACATGACCCAGGCCACGAATTTCTTGGCGTCATCACGCACAATCACCGGCTGTTTCGCGTCGATTCCGATAGCGCTCGGCAGTGCGATCGAATAGTTCAGATACTTCACCCGAATTGCCGGGAACGTGCCGTTCAACTCGTCGCCGTAACAGGCGGAACTCTGAACGATCGCCATGCTGATTGAACCCTGCTCCATCGCACCCAACGTTGGCCCGTTCGTGGAACTCACCAGGAGACCATTCTTGGCCAAGTTGCCAAAGAATTTCTTGCCGTCGGCGACTGCGTTGTCCGTTGATCCACTCTGGTATTTCCCGGTTTGGTCCATTACGCCGGCGATCAGCGGGAACGTCGGTCCGGACTGCGAAGGGTCATTCATTCCCAAGTCGCCCGAGTACTTCGACTCCGAAAGTTGAGCCCACGTAGTTGGCAACTGGCTTGCCTTCACCTTGGCCGAGTTGTAACACAGAGCGCCGGTGATGGTCAGTCCGGTGGGCGTGTAACTGCCATCTGTTGGTACGTTCGCCTTGCCAAGGGGATTGAAAGAGACCTTGGGCACGCTGTGCTTCAGCAATTTACCTTCAGTGTCCAACTGAGCAAAGGCGGTCGCTCCATCGACCCAGAGAACACCCCACTTGGGATTGTTCCCCTCGGCTTGAATCTGCTCCAGCAAAGGACCCGTCGAATTGTCATTCAACGTAACGGTGAACCCGGGGTTCGTCGCGTTGAACGCCGACACGGCGGCGTGGTCGTAGCCTTGCGCCGAATAGAGGACGAATCCGGGATTCGACGAGGCGTGTGCAGGAACCGTGAAGGCAACGAGTGCCGCGATGGTCGCTGCCGCTGTGGCCCCGACGAGCCCGATGCGCAGTGGTGATTTGGTGTGGATGTGAGTTTGCATGGTGACTTCATATCGAAGTGACATGAATGACACTTGACATGATTTCAACCGAAGTGAAACAGTTGTGTGGAAACTCCGTCACCGTACCGACAAAGAAAAACACTTACAAGGTTTCCATTGATCCGATGATTCTCAAATGACGAGCATCAACAGGGCGTTGAAAATGAATCGCTAGCGCGTTTCTCCACGCGAATCAGGATGATTGAAGGTGGCTAGGCACGCCACCTTCTGACCGTCCATACTGACAGTCCAAGAGAGGCTCCCGCTAGCAACACATAGATGCCTGCAACACCCCATTGAGACAGTGGTTGCGGGCCGTGCACTTTGATCGAGATGAAGGTCAATACGACGACGAGTCCAATCAAGGTAGCGGCGGCCGACATTGAACTACTCCGGAAGGACGCACCAATACATACGCCGAAACTCAAAGCAAAGAGAGCAATCGCCACTGGCGCCACCCCGGTGAGGCCGGTCGGAACACTCTGTATTTGACCTACTACCGCGATTCCGTACACGTGAGTGGCCCACCAACCGGTGGCGAGTTCCAACAGTGACATCAAGACCATCGCCGGAATCGTCAGCGTTAACCACGTAACGAGGAGCCACTTGGTTCGAGTGACTCCTTGGGCCCACGCGAGACGGTTGGTTTTGGCTTGAAACTCTGACGCAACGAGCGGCGCACCCAGGGAGAGCGCCATGAGAACTGGCGCAAAGGTAATCCCCAGGACGATGACCTGGTCACGACTGAGGACGTGCGACCGAGCGGCCACGCAGGCACGCCCATGTGCGGTCAGCGTCACGACACTGCCGCAACCCGTCACCAAGTTTGGTATTTGGTGCTCGGTAAGGAGCATGCAGATAGTGAGCGCCACAACGTAGAGCGCCAGCAAGATCAGGCGCACTCGGTAGCGGCGCCACGTAAGCCACATCACGAGAGGACTCCGTTGTTTCCATCGCTCCGAGTTTCCAACGACATGATTTGTGCGTGGTTCGATTGGAGAAGATAGGCAGCATCGCTCTCTTGGCGATCGCTCGACATCGAGTCAGTCCGCGGGTTTCTAGGCACGCCATCTCCTAACCAACCACATCGAGAGTCCAAGGAGTGCGGCGACCAAGACGAAGTAGACCCCAGCTTCCCTCCATTGAAGTATCCAGTAGTGACTTGGGGGTTGATAGAAGTCGACGGCCTGCACGCCGTGACTGTTTAGACACTGCAAGTAGACGAGGCTTACGTGTCCACCTCCCGATTGCAGGTTCGAACTGGAATTGGCGATGTTCGTACAGTGTTGAACAATCGAAGTTACTGACGACGCGTGAGGTCCCACACGAACATCGGGAATTCGCCGAACACCCGCGCTTACCAACCACCCCAGCGAACTTGGCAACTTTGCCGCCGACACGGGCACCGCAACCTGGGGCGCCAGCGACGGCACGATCCATCCCATCATCGTTCCCAAAACCAGCCAGAGCCCGACCAACGTTGCCGCGACCGACCACGACATTCGACCCCAGAGCGCGCCGACAACCGCGCCAAAACTCAGTGCGAAGACTGCAGCCGCGATCGGCGCAACGCCGGAAATGCCGAACTGATTTGATTGAATCAAACCGGTTCCGACGAAGTCGGACGCGCGAACGTGCGTCAGCCACCACTGAACAGTCAGGGCCAGCAGTGACATCGCGATGACCACCGGTATGACTAACGTCAACCACGACACGAGAAGCCACCTGGTGCGCGTAACTCCCTGGGTCCACGCGAGGCGATTGGTCTTGGCTTCCAGTTCGCTCGCGACCAGTGGCGTGCCCAGAATGAGCCCAATGAGGAATGGCAAAATCCCCAGTCCGACGACAACCCAAGAATCGTGACTCTCCGCCCCAGAGATAACGCCGCTACAAGCACGCAGTTGCGAACCTGTTGGACGGAGCCCGCAACTGCTCAACGCACTTTGATACGCGCGTTCGGTGATGATCATGAAAACGATCAGGGCCAGCGCGTACAGCGCCATCAAGATGATCCGGACTCGGTAGCGGCGCCACGTCAGCCACATCACGAGGGATCCCGATCGATCGTTTCGATGGATACTTCTGATGAGGCGGTTTGCCTGGCGTTGGGCTTGGCCAGGTAGGCGAGGACGATCTCTTCAAGATCTGGCGCGAGCAGCTGCCACTCACTTCCCAACTTCCCCGGATCACCCTCGACCAAAAGGGTCGCCTGACGTCCCGCTACCTTCGACGAGATGACGTTCACAGCATTGAACGACATGGAGCCTTCGGGGCCGACGAGCACGTGATGATTGGCGAGCATTGATCCAATGGACCCCGAGACCTGAACCTGTGATTTCGAGAGGATGATGAGGTGATCGCAGATTGGTTCCAGCTCGCTCACTATTTGCGACGAGAGTAGGACCGTGGTCCCGCGCGCCGCCACCGAGTCCAGCAGCATTTGCGTGACGCCACGTCGCGCCAAGGGGTCCAGACTGGCCATTGGCTCGTCCAACAGCATCAAGTCGGGGCGCTTGCCCATGCACACCGCCAAGGCCACCTGGGCTTGCTGGCCAGTCGAAAGCAGACTGACCTTCCAATCGAGGGGAATCTCCAAGTCCACGAGCCACTTGGTGGCGCTCTCCTGATCCCAGGAGGCATTGAGTTGCTGTCCAAACTTCAGCATCTCCTCGACGCGCAACTGTTTGTAGAGAGGGCGGTCTTGATCGAGGTAACCGACTCTGGCGAGAAACGAAGCTGAGTTCTGGTCAGCCTTCTGGCCAAAGACGGAGACGGAACCGGCCGATGGTCGCGATACACCCGCGGCGAGTCGCAGCAACGTTGACTTACCGGCCCCGTTCGGACCGACCAGGCCGGTTATCGAGCCTTCGGGCACTTGGAGGGTGCAGTTGCGCAGCGCCCAATTGATCATGTAGCGCCGTCCGAGATCCACTGTTTCAAGTGCGGCCGTCATAGCTATTCCTCTTCCTTCATTGAGTGCATTGCTTCTGCGATCAGCGCTTCGATCGCCTCAGCGCCGAGCCCCGCCTTCTGGGCCCTTCGTATCCACAGTTCGAGTTGGCTGAGCAGTTTGGTCTGCTGGTTGGATATCTCCGAGAGCGACTGTCGAACGAACGTGCCGCTACCGATCCGGCCTTCGGTCAAGCCCTGCAGTTCAAGTTCCAGGTACGCCCGGTGCACGGTGTTGGGATTAATGGTGATCTGCTTGACGACCTCACGGACCGTGGGCAGTTGGTCACCGGGCTGGAGTATCCCCAGTTGAATGGCGTGGCGAACCTGATCGATAATTTGGCGGTACGCGGGCACACCGGAACGCCGATCAAGACGAAACTCAATCATTGGCCCAGGCGTCATATTCGTAATGTACTAGTAAATTAGTACAAAGTCAATACAGCACATACCTGCACGTCACTCGGATCGAATGACATCGTGACGGTGATGCTGGAACTGCTTGACGTTTCTTTAACAATGTGCAAGTATTACGAACAATGACTAATAACGCCGAGAAAATCGACTGGCGTGAAGCGCGCCGCCGTTCGGCGCACGATGCAATCGTCGATGCGGCCTGGTCGCTGGTGCGAGAAGAGGGTCTGGCGGGCTTGTCGCTCAGGGACCTGGCTCGTCGGGCGGGAATCTCTGCGCCGACGGTGTACGCCTATTTCGACTCGAAGAACGCTATCTACGACGCAATGTTCGGCCAAGCGGCCACGGAGTTCGCCGAAGCAATGGCCGAACCGTTCGACAGCGACGATCCTCGCGAAGTACTCAAGGCGACCGCGAGGCGATTCTCCCAGTTCAGTACTAACTCTCCCGCGCACCATCAACTGCTGTTTCAGCGGACGATTCCTGGCTTTGAACCTTCGCCAGGGTCTTTCAAACCGGCGGTCCGTTCCCTGGCGCTCCTACGAGACAGGCTCGCCCTCAACGGTATTACTGAGGAACGCCATCTCGACATGTGGACCGCGCTGATCACCGGTCTGGTCGACCAGCAGGTCTCCAATGATCCTGGAGGGGATCGCTGGACTCGTCTCATCGATGAAACCGTCGACATGTTCCTCGCCCACTGCCAGGGGACTCAGACTGTGCGAAAACCTGCGTCCCGCCGAACTTACGTTAAAGGAGTCCCCACATGACGACGATCGAAGTCTCGACTATCGAACCGCTGACGCATCATGAGGCAATGCGGCTTCAGTCAGACGAATTGGCGTCGACACTCGCGTTGCTTGGATCCCTCGATGACGTCGAGTGGTCGATCCCGACTGACTGCCCCGCCTGGGATGTCCGAGCCATGTACCTACATGTACTCGGCGCCTGCGAATCGGGCGCGTCCATGCGCGAGAATATCCACCAACTGCGCAGGGCCCGGTCCCACCGAAAGCGGCAGGGTGGACCACTCGAAGCCGCGCTGTCCGCGGTGCAGGTGCGCGAACGAATCGACCTCAGTCCCGTAGAGATTCTCGAACGATTGGCCGACACTGCGCCCAAAACCATTCGCGGCCGCGAACGAACACCGGCGCTCGTGCGCAAGTACGCGAACATGAAGGTTGATGGACCCGTACACGAGTCTTGGAAATTGGGTTACCTCATCGACACCATCTATCTGCGCGATCTATGGATGCACCGCGTCGACATGTCCCGCGCCGTTCAGCGACCACTCGATCTCCGCACCGGCCACGATGGTCGCATCGTCGCCGACGTTGTTGCGGAATGGGCGCGTCGTCACGGTAAGTGCTTCGTGCTCGAGCTCCTTGGTCCCGCCGGTGGCACGTACACGCGAGACTCCGATGATCCCGGAGCTGAACGATTGTCGCTCGACGCCGTCGAATTCTGCCGCACGCTCGCTGGCCGCTCGCCCGCAACCGGCTTACTCACGACTGTCGTCCCATTCTGAACTGACGCACCAACAACACACCAAGGAGAGCATTCATGGAAACACGCATCGACGAAGTCGCCAACCGAATATTTCGTTTCTCGACCTTCGTCCCTGAAATCGGACCGACCGGATTCACGTTCAATCAGTACTTCATTGATGATGATGAACCCTTGCTGTTCCATACCGGACCCCGAGCCATGTTCCCTTTCTTGGCCGAAGCCATCGCCACGATCACCCCACTCGAACGACTTCGTTGGATCACTTTCGGCCACCTCGAGTCCGACGAGTGCGGCGCCATGAACCTGCTGCTCGAAGCCGCGCCCCGCGCAGAGGTGGCCCACGGGACTCTCGGGTGTTTGGTGTCATTCAATGACTTGGCCGACCGGCCGCCGGTGCCTCTCGTCGATGGTCAAGTGGTCCAACTGGGAGAGCATCGCGTACGTCACATTGACACGCCGCATGTTCCCCACGGTTGGGAAGCGCGAGTGTTGTACGAGGAGTCAACGAAGACGCTCTTGTGCGGCGACCTCTTTACCCAACTCGGCGACCCGCTCGCCATCACGGCCGATGACATCCTCGAGACTTCCTCACTCGCCGAAGACGTTTTTGGAGCTACCTGCATCACACCGAGGACTGGGCCAACCATTCGGATGCTCGCTGGTCTTGCCCCCACCACCCTGGCCGTCATGCACGGCTCATGCTTCGCAGGCGACGGGGCTAAGGCTCTGTTCGAACTCGCCGACGACTACGACGCTCGCCTCACCAAAGCAATCGAATAATCTCGAACGCCGTCCAGAGTCGCAACGGGCGCCGAGTATTCGTGCGACGTTCTTCGTCGCCTCTATGTCAGGTAACCATCCGTCTGATCAAGGGCCGGAAATGTCCGGGCCAATGAGTTTGATGAACGCTTGTGCGGCGGCACTCGGCGTGCGAGTAGCGGGCGTGGCCATGACAACGTGCCAACCCAAGACAGGCGTAATACGTCGAGCGAGAAGATCCGATTCGTACGGAGCGAGCAGAGAACGGGGCAGCAGGGCGACGCCGAGACCAGCGCGCACCAAGTGCACGCACGTGGCGACGTCGGCCACTTCAATGGTGACGCGCCGATCGAGGTTCTTGAGCGCGAACGCCCGATCAACGGCGGATCGGATACCCCAGCAAGTGCCAACGTTGTTTCTTGAGATGAAACTTTGCAACAGCGCCCTCCTGGCTCATCGAGCGAAGAGAGCGATGACTGCGTGAAAGCAACGACCCACCAGTGTCGACGTCGCGAGCCACAATGGTGTTATGACCTTTCGCCGTGCGAATCACTTTGTCATCGTCACCGTGTTCCTCATCGCACTCTCCGTATATCCAAGTGACGCGTCGGCCACGGCGATGATTTCCGTGAACACGCCCTGCGGCGACGTAGCGAGCGCGACCTACACCCACGTCGTGTGGATAATGCTCGAGAACGAGGGCTACTCGGTGGTCGGCTCACCCAGCGCCCCCTACTTCAACGAGTTGAGTGACCAATGTGCGCTGGCCACCAACGATTACGCGATTTCGCACCCGAGTCTGCCGAACTATGTCGCGCTCACCTCGGGATCTCCACAAGGCATCACGGACGACGGAGAACCCAACACCCATCCGTTGGCCGTGCCGAGCATCTTCTCGCAACTGGGTTCGAGATGGCGAACGCTCGCTGAGTCAATGCCCGCTGCGTGTGACGGTGTTACGAGCGGCCTCTACGCGGCACGTCACAATCCAGCGGTGTACTACACGGGTATCAAGGCGACCTGTCGACACGATGACGTGCCGATGAACTATCCCCTTAATCTCAGTGCTGACTTCACCATGATCGTGCCCAATGTCTGCGACGACATGCACAGCTGTGCGGTGTCCACAGGCGACGCGTGGCTCAAACGAGTCGTCCCCTTGATCGTGAAAAGTTCACAGTACCAATCGCGCTCCCTCGTGCTCTTCATCACCTTTGATGAGAATGACTTGATGGCGTCGAACAAAGTACCGACTCTCGTGATCGCACCGACGACGCCTCGTGGAATGCGCGTCGCGATGCGTTTCAATCACTATTCGCTCCTTCGAACGACCGAGGCACTCCTACACGTCACGTTGCTCGGGGGAGCCAAGACCGCGGCGTCCATGGTCGCCCCGTTTCACTTGTGAGTTCGATCGATGCCAGCCACCTAGATTGACATTTTTGATTTATACGACCTCGTAGATCGCGACGTATGGTTCATCGGGCGCCCCAACGGCGACGTGAATCTGCGTCCAGCCGGTTCCGCTGAGTAGTTTCTTCATTTCGTTTCGCGAGACGAAGAACCAGTTGAACCAGACCGTCGGAGACCGGTCGTACCAAACACGTAGCCGGCATTGACCAATCGCGACCCCCTTCTCGCGATTCCGGGCGCAGTACGCCCTATCAACCACGGGCGCGCCACCCGAGAGAGGATTCGTACTTTCAAGAAGCAGTCGAGTGCCACTGGGAGCCCTTCGGGCCCACGAGGTCAATATCCTCTTCGCCCGTTGCGGTGTGCCAAAGACACCGAGATTGTTCCCGAACATAATGATCGTGTCGAACTCATCGATACGGCCCTTCACATCATCCACGGATAGGCGCAGTGTCGTGGTAACGCCGTGGAGCCGCGCCGCCTTAATGGCCAACGGTGATGAATCAATGCCCACCACCTTGCAACCAAGTTGTTGCAGGTGGAGCGCGACTCTCCCGCCGCCGCAACCAAGATCCGCCGCACGGCCGCGTACGTAGTGCATGGCCTCCTGTTCCGCCGGCGGCCATTCGTGGCCCTCCATCAAATAGACCTCGGCCCCCGCGCCGATCTCGATGACGCCGTCGTCACGCTCAATGATTTCGGGCGTCGTGCCACCATGCACCCAATCAAGTAGTGCTTTGCCAAAGGCGTCGGAGGTTTCCTTCATCCCACACATTTACACTTCAGCGCTCGCGCTCGATGCAGAACCCACGCTGCCTATCGCTGGACGTAGCGAACCCGGCACGTCTGGCCATCAGAGAACGTGACCGTGAAGACGAAGACGCCTTTGCGCGATCGGGCGCGAACCCGAACTCGCAGCGTGAGTGAATGCCCGGTGTCGTGGGTGACGGCGACCGTCGTCCCGGCGTGACTGAGCACAACTGGTTGACCAAAGAAGTTGGCACCGATGATGGTGAGCACTTTGGTCTTGCCGGCGACCGCGTAGCCCTTGACGAGCGTCGCCGTGGGCACGGCCGGTGGCGACGTTGCCAGCGTCGTGGTGGTCGTGGCGGGTGTCGCCGTCACGTTCACGGTGAAGACGAATTTACCTCTGTCGCCGTGCTGGTCACTCGTGGTACCTCGCACGGTGTACGCGCCAGCCGCCAACTCGCCGTTCGTCGTGATCAGGCCACTCGAACTCACGATGAGCGTGGGGGCACCGGTCGTCTGGACGTAGGTCACCGGACCATCATTTCTCGAGACGCTGAGTTGCTTGGTGTACGTCGAGGTCACGTTGACGTTGAGCGAGGTCGACGTGGGCGCGTTTTGCGTAATGGCTCCCACCGTCAAAGTAAAGATGAACGTACCCAGTCCGCTCGACGCGTCACTCACCGAGCCTTTTGCTATGTACGTTCCGGCCGCCAACGTCCCGCTGGTCGTGACAAGACCGGTCGCACTCACCACCAAGTTGGGCGCGCCACTCGACTGGACGTAGGAGGTCACTCCGGCATTGCCAATGACGTTGAGCTGCTCCGTGTACGCGGCGGCGTTGGGCACCTTCACGTAATTGGCGATCGGTGGCGCCTGGAAGATTGTCCCAACCATGAGCGTGATACTGAAAGTTCCCGTATTGCCGTGGGCGTCAGCGGTGGTCCCCGACGCGCTGTACGTGCCGGGCGTGAGCTGACCGCTGGTCGTGAGCAAACCCGTTGCGCTCACTACGAGGCTTGGCGCGCCGACGCTCTGTACGAAGTTGACGGGGCCATCGTTGTTGGCGACCTCTAACTGGTCTGAATACGTTGCCGTTGCGCTCACGGTGACCGGCACAGTGATGGGAATGTTCAAGAGACCGCACACGTAATCTCCGTCGTAGCCCCTGGACGGATACTGAATGAGCGCAACACGTCCTCCGGTGAAAGATGGCAGTGTGCAGTTGGCCTGTGCCTGCACGATGTCGCCGGCGCCAGGAATCCACACTGGTAGGGCGTCGAGGGCGCTGACCGAACCTCCCGTGATGCCTTGCCACATTGACGACGTCGAGTAGAAACCGATTGACGAGACGTGCACGCTCTGCAAGTACGCGACCTCGCCCTCGAGCATCGCGGCGTCATTCGCGGCCGACGCAGCGCTGGGCCCGTAACTGTTGGCTTTTGTCTCCCACGCATTGCCGGTCTCTACGTCAAGCCACCACGGTGACGCGATTGCCGCAACGTTGGGCGACGCCACGCCATCAACACCCTCGGCCTGGACGACGTCGGCGTAGGCCGCCACGCCAGCGTTCCAGCCGTAGTCGTATGAGCACGGCACCGAGTTGGCCCCCCGACAGACCTTTGGAGTGGTCTGGGTACTGGGCCAGTCCCCATTGCCAATCGGGCCGCCGTTGCCGGAGTTGAGATAGAAAGCCGGCACTGGGTTCGTGGCGCCCTGCGCCCAGAGCAGTTCTCGATCGAGACACTTGTTGACCGTGAACGGCGCGCCATCGTTGACGCCCACGATCCCGAAGCCCGGTGACGGTGGAAAGACACTGTTGCATTGGGGCCAACTGATGTCGTAACCGGTCGAGGAAGCAGGTATGGGAGTGCTGGCGGCAATGGCGAGCGAGGCGGTCGCAACACTGAGTAGCGCAGCCGTCACCGCCAAAACCACGTACACCCTTGGGGGACGGTGCATATAAAACAACGCTAGCCGCGATGCGAAATGAGAGGTCAGCGCCCGATAATTTGACGACAACGTTGTTCACTTGCTCGCCTGTTTCATTGACGTTATGGTCTCGGCGATGAAGAGACTGCGAAGAACCATGATCCTGTTTTGGGCGTTGTCCGTTGCCGTGCTTCCAACGACCGCGCTGGCCGGCACAAGGGCACAGGTGAGTTCCGTGCGACCGATTCCCGGGCGTTGGGTCTTCGCCGACGCTGGAACGTACGTGACGGACATGTCGGGCGGCTTCAACGTCTCCGGGGGTGTCACGCAGTACATCACGAACTTCTCGGGAGCGCTCTTAGCGAACGAGGCTGAAACCTCGTGCGGCACCGGAACCGTTTCGGTCGTCGGACGGTTCCCCCTCTACGCAATCGGCCACAACACGTACGGCATCGTGCCCATGGGTCATTACAACCTGGTGAAGGCGACCGTGATTCATGACGGCAAGAAACTCTCTGGCGACTTCGACTTCACCGTCGTGGCGCGGCGCGGTGGCTCCAACGCCGTGTACACCACCGGCGGCGACGTCTACTACGACGGCCGCCAATGCGACGTGATCCTGTTCGCGAAGCTGTAACCCGACGTCGCGCGACTCCTTACGTCGATACCGATTCGATGGCGTTCATTCGTACGAGCTTCGCGTACCAATGGAAGCTCGCCTTGGGCAGCCGAGTTCCCGTCGGAAAGTCAACCCACACGATGCCGAACCGGCGCGAGTAGCCAAAGGACCACTCGAAGTTGTCGAGGAGGCTCCACACGAAGTAGCCCTGCACGTTGACGTTGGCGTCGATCGCGTCATGGACCGCCGACACGTGTTCGCACAGATACGAGATACGGTCGTTGTCGAGGACGTGACCGTTGGGGTCGACGTAGTCGTCAAAGGCGGCACCATTCTCCGTAATGTAGATCGGCAGTTCGGTGTACTCCCCCTTGATGCGCACGAGCAACTCCGTGAGGCCCGAGGCGTCAACCTCCCAGCCCATTGACGTGGTGTCCGTGCCGGGTGTCTCCAGCGAGAGCACGCGCAGGTCGGGGAACTGCTCACCGAGCGGAACGCCATAACCGGCGACGCGCGCCTCAGAGGCTCGCTTCGCGTCCATAATCGTGCCCGGGAAGTAGTAGTTGACGCCGAGGAAGTCGAGCGGCTGGCTAATGATCTCGAGGTCGCCCTCTTCGATGACCGAGAAGCCGGGCAGGTTCGCTTCATAGTGCGCGAGCATGTCCTCGGGATAACTGCCGTGAAAGACAGGGTCGAGGAAGAGCCGGTTGAGGTTGCCGTCCGCACGGTGTGCGGCCGCGACGTCGTCCACGTGATCGGTGCCCGGACGGTGCACGCCGAGATTGAGCGTGATACCGACCTTGGCGTCGGGAATCGCCGAACGAAGGATCGGTACGGCCATGCCGTGCGCCAACAAGAGGTGGTGGTTCGCGGCCGCGGCCTTGCCAATGTCTTGGACACCCGGGGCGTGACGACCCGAGCCGTAGCCGAGCCACGCCGAGCACCACGGCTCATTGAGCGTGATCCACCGTTCGACGTCGTTGCCGAAGGCGCGGGCCACGAGGTCCACGTACTCAGCGAAGCGCTCGGCGGTATCTCGCACGGTCCATCCGCCGTTGTCTTCGAGGGCCTGGGGAAGGTCCCAGTGGTACAGCGTGAGCGTCGGTTCGATGTCGCGCGATCGCAGTCCATCGACGAGGCGACGATAGAAGTCGAGTCCCGGCTGATTCGCCGGACCCTTGCCGTCGGGCTGGATGCGGGGCCACGCCACGGAGAAGCGGTAGGAACCAACGCCCAACTTCTTCATGAGGTCGAGGTCTTCGTCCATTCGATGAAAGTGGTCACAGGCGATGTCGCCGGTGTCGCCATTCCAGACGTTGCCGGGGGCGCGGCTGTAGGTGTCCCAGATCGAGGGTCCGCGACCATCGTCGTCGACGGCGCCCTCAATCTGATAGGACGCGGTGGCGGTTCCCCAGAGGAAACCAGGCGGAAAGGTCCGTGGGGGACTCTCGTTATGGGGATCGGTGGTGCTCATGGTGCGAAATTCTCCTAGATGTAGTGGCGAATGAGATGGCGGTCAGCACGCGCGACCCCGCTGACGTAAAAACCAGCAGGGCCGCGCGTAATCTGATGTTCCCTCGACGCGCGAGCTAGCAGGGTTGGAGTTTTGCTAGCCCGCGCGTAGAGGTGATCAATTACGACGCCTTGAGCTTCATCAAGATGTAAGGAAGCTGTGGGTCGCTCGGCGACGGGTCCATGTACGGGTTCGCCGCAGTCACGAAGCCCGAGTAGTTCACCGTGCTGTACTCGTCCCAGTCCGCGCCGTACAACAGCGGGATGACCGGCAACGTCGTCGCGATGACCTTCTCCAGTGGAACCGAAGCCGCCTTCACGGCCGCAGTGTTCGCGGGGTCCGTCGCCGCCAACTTGCCGAGCTCAGCCTGAACCGCAGCGTTGTGGTAACGACCGAAGTCCGCGTTCGCTGACTTGCCCATAGGCGCTGAGTTCGAGTAGTCCAGCCAGTTGTCGAACTGCGTGTACGGGTCGGTGCCACCATTGCCCCAGTGGATGATCGTCGTGAAGTTGCCATCCGCTGAGTTGGTGTACCAGGCGGAAGCCTGCACTCCGTCAACCGTTGCGTTGATGCCGTCAGCCTTGAGCTCTGACGAAATCAGCTGCGAGTCGGCGTAGTAGTCCGAGTAGGCAATGGGGTCTTGAATGGAGAACTTAATCTCTTTGCCATTCTTCTCCCAGAAGCCGTTCTTGGCCATCTTGTACCCGTCGGACTTCAGAATCGTCTTCACCGTCTTTGGCTGACCGGTCGGCTTAATGTCATTCTTGTACGCCGAGTCGAGGTAGCCATTCTGGTTGGGGATGATGAGACCACTGAGTGACGTGGCCGGAGCCTCGTATCCAGTCTCGCCCTTGATGCTGAGCTGGGAACGGTTGATACCCGCACTGATCGCCGCAGCCACCTTCGGGTCACTCAGCGGAGCCTTGGTCACGTTCAGTTCGAGCGTGACAGTGCTACCAGGAGCGAAGTACGTGTGGTTGGTTGCCTTGTTCTTGTTGACGAAGATCGAGTTCACGTTCGCAATGTCATTACCGGCCCACTGCAACTGGCCACTGGCCAGCGCTGTCGCCGCGTCAGTGTTCGACGCGTAGGACGGAACGTTGATCTCGCTCGCCGCGGGCGTGCCATTCCAGTAGTTCGGATTGGCCTTGTAACTCACAAGTTGCGCGCTGTAGTTGTCAACCATGTACGGACCTGTGCCGACCGGTGCCGTCACCGTCGCCGTTGCGGGCGTCGAGTACGTCGTGGCGAAACTTGCCGGAAGCATGAGCTGCGTTCCCGCGATGGCCACAATGTTCGAGTACTCCGAGGAGGCGTACTTGAGCACCACTGTGTTGCCCACGACTGTTGCGGGGCTCGCCAACGCGGGGATACCCGCGACGTTCGCCGCAGCGTTCGTGTTCACCATGTTGAACGTGGCAGCCACGTCAGCAGGAGTGAACGCCGAGCCGTCGCTCCACTTGACACCCGTTTTGATCGTGAAGGTCAAGGTCTTGCCACCGTCGGTCCACGCGTAAGCCGTCGCGAGCCATGGGTAGGAGACGCCGGCCTTCAATGAGTCGAATTCGTAGAGCGGTTCGTACACGAGGGAGCAAACGCTCATCTCCTTGCAGAACGAGTTCGAGTCAACCGGGTTGAAGTTATCGGTGAAGGTGACTCCGGTGTTGTTCTCCAACGTCAGAGTGGCACCCGCCCCCGATGCCGGCGTGACGCCGGCCGACATGACTAAGCCGAGCATTAAGCACGACGTAGCCGTTAAAGCAATCATTGCTTTTCTAAACATACTTTTCCTTTATATTTAAGTTGTCCAGCCGGCTTACGCCGACGTTTTGTAAGAACCGTGTGCGGCCCTTCCTAACCACGCGAGGCCGGTTGGACCTTCGCGCTACTGCTCCGCCGACACCCGAGTGCCGCGCGGTTGACTACCCGTAAGAGTTCATGTCTTCGTAATTTCCCCCCCTCCACGGCGTTGTGGCAACGCCACTTCGACTTCGAACTGTGGCTTGTCGGCGTGGAGCCAGCACCGCGAGGTGTGGTTCTCACCAACGATGAACTCTGGCGGCTCTTCCACGCGACAGCGGTCCATGACGAAGGGACAGCGAGGATTGAATCGACAGCCCTTCTCCGCAATGACCATTTGGACCTGCTCGGCCGTCGGCGCCCCCACGCTCGTCGGGTCGGCGGGGTCGGGGACCGACGCAATGAGCAGTTGGGTATAGGGATGGGTGGGCTCATCGACGAGTACGGTGCCGCGCGAGTGCTCGACCACCTGACCGGCGTACATGACGATGACTTCGTCGGCGATGTAGCGCGCCGACGCAATGTCGTGCGTGATGTACAAAATCGCGAGGTCATCGTTGTCACAAAGTCCGCGCAGCAGGTTGAGGACACCCAGGCGAACGGAGACGTCCAACATGGAGATTGGCTCGTCCGCGAGCAGGACCCGCGGCTCGACGCAGAGCGCGCGGGCAATGGAGACGCGTTGGAGTTGACCGCCGGAGAGTTCGTGCGGGTAACGATCGAGGAATCGACTGGGCGGCTCGAGTGACACGCGGGTGAGCGCGGCCTCCGCGAGTGCTTCCACGTCCTCACGTTTCGCGCCGTGAATCAACAAGGGGCGCACCAAGTTATGTCGCATCTTGTGCACCGGGTTCATTGAGGAGAAGGGGTCCTGGAGGACCAGCTGCACCTGGGAGGCGTAGGCGAGGGACCGCTTGGCCTTGCGCGGAATCTGCGTACCGCGAAGAATCAGATCGCCGGCCGTCGGTCGCACGATGCGCGCCAGCATGCGCGCGAGGACTGACTTGCCCGAGCCGCTCTCGCCCACGACGGCGACGACTTCCCCGGCAACTAAATCGACGCTGACGTCGTCGACCGCGCGCACGATGTGCTTGACATTGAAGCCTCGCCCGGGCGTACGCGTCGTGAAGTGACGCGTGAGATGGCGCGCCCGCAGTTGCACCGTGCCCGCGATCACCTCGCTCAGGTCAGTCACGTCGCTCACGAAACATCCTCTTTGACGGGCATCGGTATGGGCTCTCGTTTGCCCCTGCCCGTGCGACGCAACTCGACGGGCACCACGACGCCCTCGTCGCCCGAGTGGAGCCAGCACGCGACGGAGCGGCCATCCTCGCCGAGCTCCTCGAGCCTTGGCGACTCCTTGAGGCAGCGATCCATGGCGTAGGGGCAGCGCGGATGAAAGTTGCAGCCCGTAGGCAAATCGGTGAGGTCCGGCGGCGATCCGGGGATTCCGGTCAATTCCGTTCTCACCCCGTGCATTGGCGGGAACGAGTTCAAGAGTCCCAACGTGTAGGGGTGTCGCGGCGTGTCGTAGAGCGCCTGGGCGCTGGCACGTTCGACCATTGCTCCGGCGTACATGACGACAATCTCGTCGGCCAGTTCGACCAGTAACGAGAGGTCGTGGGTGATGAAGATCATCGCGAAGCCAAAACGCGATCGAAGTTCGTACAACTTCGAAATGATCTCACGCTGGGTGACGACGTCGAGCGCGGTCGTCGGCTCATCCATGATGACAAGTTCTGGGTCAAGCGCGAGTGCGAGCGCAATCATGACTCGTTGACGCTGACCGCCGGAGAGTTCGTGGGGATAGCGACGTAGTCGGTCCTCATTGAGTCCGACTAACGCCAACAGTTCAACGGTGCGGGCGCGACGATCGGCCTTGGACATGTCACGACGATGGGTTTTCAGCACCTGCTCAAACTGCGTGCCCACGCGTAGCACGGGATTGAGCGCGCTCAACGCGCTCTGGAGAACAACGGAGATGTTCGACCACCGCACACTGCGCAGTTCTTTTTCGCTGGCGGTGACGAGATCGATGATGTTGTCGGTGCCGTCCTCTGATGGACCGAGATTGAACAGCGCTTCCCCGCCCACGATGACTCCGGGGGAACGCAACAGTCGCGTGAAGCCGTAGACGAGTGTCGACTTGCCACTGCCACTCTCTCCGGCAATCCCGAGGACCGTCGAACGATTCAGGTGCAGGTCAACATTGTTCACGGCGCGAACGGCACCTTCACCCCACCCATAATCAATGCTGAAGTTTCGAACGTCAAGGATTCGTTGACCCATCGCTGGTCCGTCCGTCCTCTGATCCGTGTGTGGTGTCGTTACGACGCTAACGTCGCTCGTCTCGTTCGCGCTGGTCACGACGCCGCTCACTTCGATCGATTCGGTACTCACGTTGTAACCGGTTTCGTCGTCGCGAGTGGTGCTGGTGTCGTTACCTTCGTGCGCAACACGGGCGTGAGTCCGAGACGCTGACGTCGCGGGAGTCCCAACTTGCGACGTTGCTTGCTACTGAGCCCGGCGGCGCGCAGTCGCGGATTGATGAATTCGTCGATGCCAAAATTCAGCAGCGCGAGGCCCGTGCCAACGAGCGCAATGCACACGCCGGGAGGAACGAACCAGTACCACTCACCAGAGAGTGGCGCGTTATTGTTCTGCGCCCAAAAGAGCATGGTGCCCCAGTTCCAGACCGACGTGCTCGTCAGTCCGATGTACGCCAAGGTCACGTACGCACCAATGGAGTAGAGCAACGTGAACAGCAACGATGAGGCGAGAATGGGCAGGAGGTTCGGCGCGACCTCGAAGAACATGACGCGGTGGCGTTTTTCTCCGATGATGCGTGACGCCTCCACGAAGTCGCGATTGCGCAGCGACATTGTTTGCGCACGAATCACACGCGCACCCCACGCCCAGCCGGTGAGTGAAATGATGAGACCGATGACCAACGTGTTCGACCGGCTGTTGACCGGCAAGTAGCTGTCGATGACGATCAGTAGTGGCAGTCCGGGAATGGCGAGAAAAACGTTGGACATCAGTGAGAGACCGTCGTCGGTGTAGCCACCGATGTAACCGGCAGAAATACCCACCACCATCGACAGCATTGTCGCCACCAGACCGGCAACGAGGGCGACGACGATGGTGGCTCGAGCGCCCACGAGCGTCTGGGAGAAGATGTCCTGACCCAGACTTGTCGTGCCAAACCAGTGATGGGCAGAGGGCGTGAGGAGCGGCGCAAACGATGTGTTATCGGGACTAAAGGGTGCCAGCAGCGGTCCAAAGATGGTGAGCAGGAGGAAGAAACCCACGATGCACAGACCGAGAATGACCTTGGGCGAACGAGGAAAGCGAGACTTTTTCACGTCGCTGTCTCGGTTCTTGTTCGCGGATCGAGTCCGAGGTAGACAAGGTCAGCTAAGAGGTTGGCGGCCAACACGGTGAGCGTGATCACGAGGAAGATCCCTTGAATAAGCGGATAGTCCTCATTTTGGACAGCGTTCAACAGCAAGTCGCCGACGCCGGGATAGTTGAAGACGAGTTCGACGAGCAGGGCCCCCGACACCACCAGACCAATGGCCAGTGAGAGGTTCGCAATGCTCGGCAACACAGCGTTACGCGCGGCGGCCATGATCACTTTACGTTTGGGAAGTCCCATGGCGACCGACATCAAGACGAAGTCCTCCGCGACGACGGTGATCATCATGTTGCGCATACCGAGCATCCAGCCCGCGATCGAACTGAGCACGATGGAGACAACCGGTAACTCCGCGTAGCGAAGCGCGCTCACGGCGAACGACCACGTCCAGCCCGGGTGAAGGCTCGGGCTATACGCGCCGAGCACCGGGAACAGGTGCAAGTCGCTTCCAAAGACGAGCAGCATGACCGTCGCCAAGAAGAAGTACGGAATCGCTTGGAAGAACGTTGCGGTGGGAATCAGCGAGTCGAGTCGTGAGCCTCGCGTCCATCCAAGTAGTGCGCCACACACCGTGCCAATGATGAAGCTCAGAACGGTGGAGATGCCGATCAGACCAAGCGTCCACGGCACCGACTGCTTCAGGATCGTCGTGACCGGCTGCGACAGCGTGATGGAAACCCCGAGATTGCCGTGTAGTAGTTGGCCTAAGTACGTGAAGTACTGCGTCAGAAGAGGCTTATCCAGTCCTCCGCCAAAGGAGAGACGAATTGCTTCAATCTCTTGGGGTGTGACTTGACCTTGAATCTTGCCAATCAACGTCTGAATGGGGTTGCCCGGCATCAGGTGAGGAAGAAGGAAGTTAACCGAGATAGCGACCCACGCCGTGACGGCGTAGAGAGCGAGTCGACGTCCGATGAGTCGCATTGTTAGTCGGCCTCCAGATGGCGAGCGACGACTTCAAAGAGATCGGGCAGCGGATCGGCGTTGGCCACGCAGCCGCAACTCCCTCGCACGATGAGTTCTGTGGGCAGCACGACGGTGCGCTGAATCTTCTCGTTGCCGTCGATGGTTGCCAGTAGGGCGTCGACCGCAACTTCGCCGAGGAGACTCCCCGACTGACGAATTGTCGTGAGCGGAGGGTTGAAGTAACGCGTCAGGGTGATGTCATCGAATCCCGTGACCTTTATGTCCTCGGGCACGCTCAGGCCGGCGCCCTTCAAGGCGAAGATGACTCCGACCGCGGTCTGGTCATTCGCACACGCGAAGACTTCGGGCAAACGATCGTCCAATAACATTCGCGCTCGCATGGCGGCCTCGCCGCCCCCCGAGGTCCAGTCGGCCTTCAGATTGTCAACGTCGCGCAACGTCGCGCCCATTTCCTCGGCGGCGGCCTTGAAACTGAGCGCGCGCGCGACACTGTCGGGACTGTCGTCGAGCCCTGAGACGAAGCCCACACTCTTGACCGAGTGAACGCTGACCAAGTGGTCGGCGAGGCTGCGCATTGCCTGCTCGTTGTCCACGCGAATGGTGAGTGCCGAGTTCGAATCGCCTTTGCCGGCCAGAAGGACGAGTGGAATGCGCCGACCGAGTTCGGCTGCGTCGTCATCGCTGAGCACGCGGTCGAGGACAATCATCCCGTCGACCGTTCCGGTCAATGCGAGGAGCGGGGTCATTCCCGAGACGTCGTGTTCGCGAACACCACACAACAAGAGCGAATAGCCCTTCTTTGCCGCGCGCGATTCGGCGCCTCGAATGACAATGTCGGTGTAGAGGAGGCTCGCCTCTTCGACCGCGAGCACGTTGCCCTCGATCGGGGCGTGCATGAAAATGAGTCCGAGGATCCAGTGCTTGCCACTCGCTAGTCCGCGTGCGACGGCATTGGGAACGAACTCAAGTTCCTCCATGGCGCGCATGACCTTGTCGCGCGTTGCGGGGCGAACAGATGAAAGTGAGTTGATGGCACGACTTACAGTCGCGGTCGACACCCCGGCGCGTTGGGCGACGTCGTAGATAGTCGGCTGCGAGTCAACCATCTATCCCTCCAATTCCCCCCGGAAAATCCACCTCGGTGGCAATGCAACCGCTTACTTGTAACCGCTTACTTTGCAACCGGTTACAAAATACACACGCGATGGGGTCGTGTCAAGTCAGGTCATGCCTATTTCTTCACGTGCTCGGCACGTGGGCCATACGACCGGATGAGCGTTCAGCTAGTCAGCGAGGAGTGAGCGAAGGTTCTCGAGGAAGGGCTCCAACTGCCACGAGCCGTCGTATCGTTCGCCGTTTATGAAGAACGTTGGTGTGCCGTTCGCACCGCTGCGAAGCGCACTTTCGAGATCACTTTGGACCTTCGTTCGCGGCGCACCGCCATCCAAGGCCGCAGTGAATGCGCCCTCATCCGCGCCGGCCTGGGCGGCGTAGCGCGCAAGTGCCACGTCGCCCAAGTTGGTCTGATTCTCATACAACAGATCGTGCATCTCCCAGAAGTGTCCTTGCTCCGCGACCGCCTCTGCCGCTTCGGCGGCGGCCTCGGCGTGGGGATGGACGTTCGCGAGGGGCATGTTGCGAAACACCAAGCGCAGCGAGTCGCCGAGTTCGCGTTGAAGCTCTTTGACGATCGGGTGAGCCATACCGCAGTACGGACATTGATAGTCGCCGTACTCGACGAGTGTGATGGGTGCGTCGGCGTTTCCACTCACGTGATCGTCGGGGCCAACCGCGGGACTGAGTTCTGTCTCTTCATCACTCATGAGAGTGCCTCCAGTGCGCGTAACGCGCCATCAACGCCCGGGCTGATCCCTACTGGCGAAACGTAACTCCACGCAACGTTGTGCTGTGCGTCGAGGACAAAGATGGCCCGCTCGGTCGTGTCATCGTCGTCACGAAACACGCCGTACGACTTCGCCACGGCGCCCTTGGGATGAAAGTCGGCGAGCAACGGGAAACCCAACTTGCGATCTGCCTTGTAGGCGAGATGGCACCACGAACTATCGACCGAGATGCCAACGAGTTGCGCGCCATGTTTCGCGAAGAGCCCGAGGGCAGCTTGAAACATCGAGAGTTCGTCGCCGCAGACGGGGCTCCAATCGGCTGGATAGAAAATGAGCACCACCGGACCTTGCAGTTCTGAGAGCTTGACCCACTGATCAGGCGTTGCCGGCAGTGAGAACTCTGGCGCGGCGTCCCCTTTTTGCAATGGGCCGCTTTGCGCGGTCGCTCCGCTTTCGTCTGGACTCATGCGTCAACCTCTCTCGACGTCGAGAGCGAATCTAGCGTCACGTCGCAGCACGCGAACGAACCATGAATCGCCCTTGATGGGAAAGTAGTCGTCCGAGAGCTCTCGTGCGCGGCGCTGTGCGAGGTCACTCAGACTCCCCGCTCTCGTTCGCGAACGGCTGGTGCATCGTCGTGTAGTCCCCACGAGGTCGCGACTAGTGACAGCGATCGTACGCGCCCCTCCTGGGAGTGAACGCGCGTTGAGATCATCAGTTCGTTCGCGCCGGTTCGTTCTTGCAGGGCGCGCAGACCGTCCCCCACCATTTCGACGTCGCCAATGACGTGCGTCGACATTGCTTCACTTGCCAGTGCCGCCTCGTCAGGTGTGAAGGCGACAGCTGAAGCTTCCTCGGGTGACATCAATTGGCCGCGGCGACCGGTGCGCATCTGGACGATGCTCATTGCGGACGAAGTCGACAGCCACGTCGCCTCTTCCGACGTAGGGGCGCAAATGACCGAGACGGCGATCATGGCGTGCGGCTCAGCCAGGAGAATGGACGCTCGAAAGGTCGACCGGTACATCTCAAGCGCATCGTCGACCAATTTCGGCGCGAAGTGGTACGCGAAAGAAAATGGAAGCCCGAGCAGACCCGCCAGCTGCGCACTGAACGTCGAGGAGCCGAGCAACCAAACCTCGGGCAAGTAGCCGTTGCCCGGGTTCGCTGCGGGATGGCCCACCGGGCCCTCCAGCGGTAAGAGGTAATTGATTAGTTCGACCACGTCATCGGGGAAGTGGTCCGCGCCGAGATCGGGCGAACGCCGCAGTGCTCGCGCCGTGACGTGGTCGGTTCCCGGCGCGCGCCCGAGTCCGAGATCGATTCGACCAGGGTGCAGTGCTTCGAGCGTGGCGTACTGCTCCGCAATGACGAGCGGCGAATGATTGGGCAACATGACGCCACCAGCGCCGACACGAATCCTGGAGGTGGCCGACGCGACGTGCGCAATGAGGACCGCGGGCGCGGAGCTCGCCACGGCGGGCATACCGTGATGCTCGGCAACCCACAGTCGCTGGTAGCCAAGTTGTTCAGCGACAATTGCGGTCTGCGTCGTTTCGGCGAGTGCCTGCGCTGGGTTCGAACCGGTCGCGACGGTCGCGAGGTCGAGGACGGAGAGAGGAATCATGAGCCCCTTCACCTTAGAAACAGATCGGCGCGGCCAACACGGTGTCGCCACCGGCCGGTCGACTGACCAACGACGCAACTTCGCCTAGGCAATCTCCGTTATGTAGGAACCCACCAGCGTCGCGGACTGCTGGTTGACGTCACCGACTCGACGATCCCCGTGGTTGTCTTGGAAATGTGCGAACGCAGCGGTCGACGAGATTGGATTAACTTCGTCGTCGCCGTGGTTATGAAATGACACGTGGAGGAATGAGTCGTCAGCCAACCGAAGGACGATGTAACTCACGTTGTCCGGCCGTGACTCGCCAAGTTCGGCGAACACTCCTTCGATTCGACGCTGATTCTCGTCGGCGTTTTCGCTCGATTTCGTCGCGTACCGGGTGACGAGGCGCTTCTCCATGGAGATCTCCTTCTTCCTGGTGTCATCTTCGTTCAACGGAAGCGTAAAGAAAAGAGGCACTTCCAAGTGCTTCAATCGCTGGATTTTCAGCGTCTGAAATGTGAGAGATATCTCTCGACAGACTTCTCTCGATAGAGTACGCTCGACGAATGACCAGTCAAGACCTCCCGCTCGAGCCCGTCACTCCTGACAGTGGCGACCCCAGAGCGATGCTTCGAGAACTCACCGATCCCAAGACGCTTCGCGCACTCACCCACCCGGTGCGACTAGCCCTGCTTGAAGCGCTCGCCCTCGAAGGACCGCTCACGGCGACCCAGGCAGGCGAACTGATTGGCGAATCGCCGACAACCTGTTCGTTCCACTTTCGCCAACTCGCCAAATATGGATTCGTTGACGAGGCCGGTGCCGGTCCGGGTCGACAGCGACCTTGGAAGATCTCGCACACGGGGATGCGCTTCAGTGACGTCACTGACGATCCGGAAATGAGCATTGCCGCGAAGGGACTTGAGCGGATGGTCTTCGACCGCGCGATGAGCCGATTCGCGAGTTACCACGACGTGAAGTCCAGTTACTCGAAGGAGTGGCAAGAGGCCGCGCAAAGCGGCGAGACAATTCTTTGGGTGACACCCGAGGAGCTGGGTGAGGTCACAAATGAGGTCCTCACCATTTTCAGCCGGTTCTACGATCGGATTTCCAATCCATCCGCACGGGTTGAGGGCTCACTCCCCGTTGAAGTTCTGTTGTTGTCGTACCCCGTCAAACCGCCAAGGAGGCTCCCATGACCATGCGCGAACTCGCGAAGTCTCGGGACGCGCGCGTCTATCTCATCGGCCAGAGTTTCTCTCTCTTCGGCGATACCGCTATGTTTCTCGCGCTGGGGATCTGGGTGAAGGAACTGACGCACTCCAATGCGCAGGCTGGACTCACCTTCTTCTTCGGCGTCATTGCGTCGCTGTTCGCCCCGTTTGCGGGCATGGTCGTCGACCGTGTGCGCAGACGCCCGACGCTCATCATCGTGAACTTCGCCAGTGCGCTCATGGTCATGCTGTTGCTTCTGGTGCACAACGCGTCAGACGTGTGGATCATCTATCTGACGATGTTCCTCTACGGATGCGCGGGAAACTTCATTGGTTCGGCGCAGTCGGCCTTCCTCACTGTCCTCTTAGCGCCAGAGCAACTCGGCGACGCCAACGGCTATCTGCGTACGGTGCGTGAAGGACTGCGGCTCATTGCGCCACTCGCCGGTGCGGGACTTTTCGTGCTCGTCGGTGGACACTGGATCGCGGTCCTCGACGCGGGAACGTTCGTCATCGCGGGATGTTCGATCCTGGCGCTGCACGTGCGCGAAGAGAAGCCGGTTCGGGTGCCTCAACACTTCGTGCAGGAGATTCTCGGCGGCTTTCGCCACGTCAATCGCACTCCGATTCTTCGTCGGCTCGTGATTTCGCTCGCCGTCGCGCTGGCCGTGGTCGGTTTCGCCGAGACCGCGATCTTCGCCGTCGTGGCGCAAGAGCTCCACAAGAGTGCGAGCTTCATTGGCGTGCTCATGGCGGCCCAGGGCGTCGGCGCATTGATTGGTGGACCACTATCGGCGCCGGTGATGCGTCGCGTGGGTGAGCGCTGGCTGAGCGCCATCGGTCTCATCGGCATCGTCATTGGATCGCTGCTCTTCGAGGCGGGACCGATGAACGTCGTACTGATCGGCGCCGCTGTCTTTGGCATGGCGCTTCCCCCTTTGTTGGTGGGTGCCTACACCCTGTTGCAACTGCGCACACCAGCCGACCTTCAGGGTCGAGCGTTCTCGGCCTTTGACCTCATCGCGTCAGTGCCACAGACCATCTCCATCGCAGTCGGCGCGCTGTTGATTGGGACGCTCGGCTACCGCGGTGAAATGTCGATCATCGCCGTGGTCGTTGCGATATCGGCGTTCATTCTCCTTTTGCCAATCAAGGGCGAGCCGAACTTTGGTCCCGGAAAGGACGCCGCGGCGCTCGAAGCACTCGTTGACGTGCCCAGCGAAGAGCAGAGCACCCCGTCCTGAGTGTCACTCGCCGCAGAAGCCAATCGCGCCCTTGGTGGCGTCAGCTTTGCCCACCGGGAAGAAGGACCGAACCAACTGCCACAACGCGCACGAATGATCGTCGAGTTGGACGCTTCCGGATTTCGTCACGACGGAGAGGACCCCCGGACAGACGTCAGCGGTCGCGTGCCACACCACCATTTTGCTGGTTGACGACGCGACCGAGATCGTAAGGAGTTGTTCGTCCTCCATGCACTCGCCGCCGGCGGAGTCGTTTAACTTCGAAATGTCGATGCGAAGGGCGACTGCTTGGGAATGTGACAGCGTGACGGTGAACGGATCACTCGAACCCTGTGGCAGCGAATTGTCGCCGTAGCCCGTCACCGAGACGACACCCATCGTCGGCATCTTCACGATGACGATGGGTAGCCAATCGACTTGGAGGTCCATTCGCAGTTCCTGTTGGCCGTCTTTCGCGAGCGTTGTTTGATACACCAGGCCGCAGTACGTGACGTGTCGACTCACGCAGCGCAACGTGACGCCGATGTTGTAGGTCGGATTCGTATGGGGCGCCGATCCCGACCCCGTCTCGTTGACTGATCCGCCCGTTCGCAAGTGAGTGCGAACGAAGGCGTCGACATCGACGGATGAAGGCAGCAGGTACTCGCGTGTCACGTCACGAAGCCCTCCATTTGAAGGCCCCTCACCATTCTCCGACAATGGTGTTGGCAAGTGCTGGACGAGTTTCGCTCCGGGCGGGACTGGCTGCTGGTTCAAACGTTGTAACGCGTAGGCCGTACCGGCCGCAATGTTGCCGGGTGAGAGTGTCGTGGTCGTAAAAGGTGGTGCGGTCGACGTCGATCCGGCAAAGGCGTTCGGCGACGCCGTTGCGATCACTGCAAGCAACGCGATCGCCGCGACATACGGCGCGCCCTTCCTTCGTCCCATTCTCACTACCGTCCGTCCGAGGCTTGGCATCTCAACACGTCATTCGAGTCACGTACCTAGTCATCGCAGGAGATCGCCTCACTCTTCGTGGCGTGGGCCTCGCCGGCGGGAAAGAACGACGACACGAGTTGCCACAGTGTGCACGAATGGTCATCGAGGACAACATGCGTGCCCGTTGCAGAGATAGCCAGCGCGCCGGGACATTCGTCGCCGACGGCACTCCACATGACGTTGTACGTGGTGGCGGAGGTGATGGATATCTTGAGAAGTACGGCGTCCTCCGCGCACAGACCTTCGCCAGAGGTCCTCAATGTCGCGATGACTGTCGAAAGCTTCAACGCCTGCTGCCTGGTCAAGACCACACTGACCGGGTCACTTGATCCTTCGGCAGCGGAAGTCTTGTCGTAGCCGGTCACGGTGACGACACCGGTCGTGGGCATCTTCACCGTGACGATGGGCACCCAGTCGATTTGCAGGGCAATGAGAAGTTCCTGTCGTCCGCCGGGCGTCGATGTCGTGTCGTACTGAAGCCCGCAGTACGTCACGTGGCGACTCACGCACGGCAACGACACCGAGACGCTGTAGACCGTGCGGTCGTTGGGGCCGCTTCCAGTACCGGTTCCCACCACCGCCTCACCCTTGCGCAGGTGGCCAAGTACAAACTTGTCGATGCCGACCGTCGCGGGGATGAGGTACCCACGAGAGATGATTTGGTTGCCTACAAGGAAGGCTTCTTGACTCTGTATCGCGAGCGGCGTAGAAAAGTGGCTCATCGGTATCGCCCCCGAGGGCACCGGTTGCTCGCTGAGTAATTGGGTTTCGTAGGCCTTACCGGCCGCAAGGCTGGCGGGTGACAGTGTCGTCGATGTCGTGCCCGCGAACGCGCTCGGCGTCGCGAGCCCTACCGTGACGCTGAAGAGCGCAACAATCAACAGTCCAGTCGTCCGAGATCTCTTACCCATACTTACTTCTGTCCGCCCGCGGGCCGTTGTTTCAGACCACCACGAATCTCGGTTCTTCCTTGAACAGTGTGTCAAGCAGGCTTCCTGGTGTGTGAAGCACCGCCAAAGGTCGCGAATGTTCGTTAAACAAATTATTAGCCGAGTTCTCAATCACGGCCCCGTAGGGTGGAACCTGATCGGAGGACGTACGAACTACGGTCGAGCGACGTTTGATTCACTACAAAGGAGTAGCCGTCAAAAAGTTATTTGTCTTCGACCTCGATGGAACGCTGGCCCCCAGCAAATCACCCCTCGGTGCGGACGTCGCGGCTTTGCTGCACGATCTGCTCGGCGTCATGAAAGTGGCCGTCATCTCAGGTGGCGACTGGTCGCAATTCCAGAAGCAGTTGCTCGCCAACCTCCCCGACGACGAGCGTCTAAAGGACCTTTCGCTCCTGCCCACGTGCGGCACCCAGTTCTATGAGTACGTCGGCCATTGGAACAACGTCTACTCCGAGGACCTGAGCGCGGACGAACGCGCGAAGATCATCAAGGCACTGGCTGACGCCTTCGAACTGTCGGGCATCAAGGTTGAACGGACCTGGGGACAGGTCATTGAAGACCGCGGCAGCCAGATCACGCTCTCCGCACTCGGTCAAGAGGCTCCGCTTACTGCCAAGGCCACCTGGGACCCCGATTTCGCCAAACGCCGGAAGGTGACGGCGATCCTCGCGCCGATGCTCCCGGGCTTTGCGATCAACATGGGTGGCACGACGTCGATCGACATCACGAAGCCGGGCATCGACAAGGCCTACGGGATTCACAAATTGCATGAGCAACTGGGTATTGAAATCTCCGAGATGCTCTTCGCGGGCGACGCCATCTTTCCCGGCGGCAATGACTACCCCGCCGAGACCGCCGGCGTCGACAGCATCCTCGTTCGCGATCCCTTCGAAACGGCTCGCGTGATTCAGACGGTCCTCGCCTGTTTCAACGATGGTTCAGTGCAGATCGTGTCGCCCGGCAAACCGTGAGCGCCTTCACCATGACGCCGCTCGATCTCGTGATCGAGCCAGAGGTCGGTAACGCGAACGAAGTGGCAGGCATTCTCAATCCCGGTGCCGCGCGCGGACCCGACGGGCACCTCTACCTCTTCCCACGAATTGTTGCCGAGGGTAACTATTCACGCATCGGCATCCTTCGCGTGCTTTTCGACGAACAGGGCGAACCCAACGGCGTCGAACGTGTGGGCATCGCCCTCGAGCCCGAGATGCCCTACGAACTGCGCCCCGACGGCGGTGGGTGCGAAGACCCTCGCGTCTCCTTCGTTGAACCGCTGAACTGCTACCTCATGACGTACACGGCGTTCTCACCCGACGGACCGCGCATTGCGGTCGCAACGTCGACGGACCTTCTCACGTGGGAGCGCCTCGGACTCGCGGAGTTCGATCCCTATGAGGGGATCCACTTCGACGGCATCGACAACAAGGATGCCTGCATGTTTCCTGTCGCCATCCCCAATCCTGAATACGAATTAGAGCTCGCGATCCTTCATCGTCCGCTCTTCCCCGGGACGCTCCCCGAGGACACGTTGGCCCAGGGTGAGGATCGCAGTGTCGACCTGCACCGTGAAAGCATCTGGATTTCCTATCGGCGTCCCGGTCCGATTCAAACTCCGTTACGTCTTACGGGGCTCTCCTCCCACCACCGCCTGGCGGCCCCTGTCTACGAGTGGGAGGCCCTCAAGATTGGCAGTGGTGCGCCGCCCGTTATGACCAAACACGGCTGGCTCTTCGTGTACCACGGCGTGGCCGACGTCATCGGCGCGGGCGATGTGGACCAACTCACCTACTCAGCGGGCGTAATGGTGCTGGACCGAGAACGTCCCCAGGAACTCCTCTATCGTTCCTCGCACCCAGTCCTCACCCCAGAGCAAAACCCCAAGGACCCGCGACGTGGATCGCCCAAGAACGTGGTGTTCCCGACGGGCCTCGATCGTCGCGACGACATTGGCCAGCCTGATCGCCTCGACGTCTACTACGGGCTGAACGATTTTCGCATCGGTGTCGCCCGTCTTGACGTGCCCGACGTCCTGCCCCACACCGGCGAAGCCGACCCGCCTAAGAACTGAAATGATTGAGTTTTGACCCACGAGCACGCCGACAGATCACGAGGACGCGCATGACCACACTCCCCCTTCGACAGCGTGCCTCGTACCAGGCGCTCGAACGCCACGTCCGGGACGTGGGGGCCACTCACCTGCGCACGTTCTTCGCCGAGGACGCGAGCCGCGGCGAACGACTGCGTGCCAATGCCGAAGGCATCTATCTCGACTACTCGAAGAACCGCATCACTGACGAGACGCTGCGCCTTCTCTTTGAACTCGCCAAGGAGTCCGGACTCGCAGAACGGCGCGACGCAATGTTCGCCGGTGAACACATCAACGTCTCGGAGGATCGCGCGGTCCTACACGTGGCACTGCGAATGCCGTCGACGTCTTCACTCGTCGTTGACGGTGTCGACGTCGTGGCTGAGGTGCACGCAGTACTCGCACAAATGTCTCGATTCGCCGACCAGGTGCGATCGGGAGCGTGGAAGGGCCACACCGGCAAGGCCATAAAGAACATCGTCAACATCGGCATCGGCGGTTCGGACCTCGGACCGGTCATGGCCTACGAGGCGTTGCGTCACTACTCGCGGCGAGACCTCACGTTCCGCTTCGTCTCAAACGTCGACGCCACCGACCTCGTGGAGGCAGTCCGCGACCTCTCGGCTGAGGAGACACTGTTCATCATTTCGTCGAAAACCTTTGGCACGCTCGAGACACTGACCAACGCCACGTCAGCGCGTACGTGGCTCATCGGACAACTCGGTGATGAGTTGGCCGTAGCGAAGCACTTCGTTGCGGTCTCCACCAACAAGGAAAAGGTGGCCGCCTTTGGAATCGACACGGACAACATGTTCATCTTCTGGGACTGGGTCGGCGGTCGCTACTCAATGGAGAGCGCCATCGGACTCTCCACGATGCTCGCCATTGGACCCGAACAGTTCGAAGAGCTCCTGTCTGGATTCCACGCGATGGACGAACACTTCCTCGCCGCCCCCTTCGAAGAGAACCTTCCGGTGCTGCTGGGACTGCTCGCGGTGTGGAACCGCGAGTTCCTCGGATGTCCGAGCGTGGGCGTCATGCCCTACGAGCAGTACCTGAAACGCCTGCCGGCGTACCTCCAACAACTCACCATGGAGTCCAACGGGAAGCACGTGACGTTGGACGGCGCGGACGTGGACTACGACACCGGTGCCGTCTACTGGGGAGAGCCGGGCACGAACGGTCAGCACAGCTTCTATCAACTCATTCATCAAGGAACCACGATCATCCCCGTCGACCTCATTGGTTTTGCGAAGAGTCTCAATCCCCTCGGCGAACACCACGACATACTGTCGTCCAACGTGTTCGCCCAGGCGGAGGCGCTCGCCTTCGGCAAGACAGCCGACGAGGTTCGCGCCGAGGGGACGCCCGAGCACGTGGTCCCCCACCGGGTCATGGAAGGGAACCGCCCGACCAACGTGCTGCTCGCGGAAGTACTGACCCCTCGCCTCTTGGGTTCACTCATCGCGCTGTACGAACACTCGGTCTTCACGCAGGGCACGGTCTGGGCCATCGACTCCTTCGACCAGTGGGGAGTGGAACTCGGCAAGGTACTCGCCGTGGCCATCATCGCGGAACTCGAATCGGAGAGCGAACCGACGCTCGCGCACGATTCGTCCACCAACGCACTGATATCGCTGTATCGACGACTGAAGAAGAAAGAGGACTCCCATGGCAACTGATCATCCGATGCAACTGGGGATGGTGGGACTTGGGCGAATGGGCGCGAACCTCGTGGCACGTCTCGTGCGCGACGGTCACACGTGCGTGGTCTACGACGTGAATGAGGCGGCGGTCACCCGACTGGCTGGCGACAACGTCGTGGGCGCGTCATCACTGGAAGACCTCGTCACAAAGCTCGACGCACCTCGCGCGGTGTGGCTCATGCTGCCCGCAGCGGTCACGCACGACACGTTGAGCGAACTGTCGCAATACCTAAGTTCCGATGACGTCGTCATTGATGGAGGGAACTCGTTCTACCGTGACGACATCGCACGGGCGAAGGAGCTCGGAGCCAGCAGCGTCCACTACGTGGACTGCGGCACGAGTGGCGGCGTATGGGGACTCGAACGCGGTTACAGCCTCATGATCGGAGGAGAGGATGACATCGTCGCACGCCTGGACCCAATCTTCAAGAGCATCGCTCCCGGTAACGACGGCACTTTAGCGACGCCCGGTCGCACCACGACGATCGGGACGGCGCAACTCGGCTACCTGCACTGCGGGCCCGTTGGCGCGGGCCACTTCGTCAAGATGGTGCACAACGGCATCGAATACGGAATGATGGCGGCGGTCGCCGAGGGACTCAGCATCCTGGCCCACGCCAACGTCGGCAAAGTCGCCGTCGTAGAAGACGCCGAGACCGCGCCCCTACGCGACCCCGAGTTCTACCAGTACGACTTCGACCTTGCTGAGATCACCGAGGTGTGGCGACACGGTTCTGTTGTGAGCTCCTGGCTCGTCGATCTCACCGCCGACGCGTTGGCGCGTTCGCCCCAACTCGAAGAGTACGGCGGTCGCGTGTCGGATTCCGGCGAGGGGCGCTGGACCATTGACGCCGCCATTGATGAGTCGGTGCCCGCACCCGTCATCAGCGCGGCACTCTGGCAGCGCTTCGAGTCGCGTGGTCAAGGTGAGTTCACCGCGAAGGTGCTCTCGGCGATGCGTGCCGAGTTCGGCGGGCACTTCGAGAAAAAGCCGTAACGTGCACCACCTGCTCGAGCGCTTCGACGACGACGCGTCGCTGGCCGACGCCGCCGCGTCGTACGTCGCGCAGCGCGCGCGTGACGGCGTGCAGGCAAGGGGCGAATTCATCTTCGCCTGCAGCGGTGGTACGACGCCGTGGGCCATGTTCTCACGTCTCGCCAAACTGGACGTCCCGTGGGCGCAGGTCACGATCTTCCAGGTCGACGAGCGCATCGCGCCCGAGGGCGACGCGACGCGCAATCTGACGAACCTCCAGGCGAGTCTTGGTCCACAGTCCGCGACGATTATGGCCATGCCGGTAAATGACGATGACCTCGAGGACGCCGCTGACCGCTACGCAGCGCTCATCCCCGAACGATTCGACATGGTGCACCTTGGACTAGGGCCCGACGGCCATACTGCGTCGCTCATTCCCGGTGATCCCGTTTTGGCGGTCGTCGATCGACTCGTGTCGCTCACGGGCGTCTACCACGACGAGCGTCGTATGACGCTGACGTACCCTGCCATCGCGCGCGCGAACCAACTGCTGTGGTTGGTCGCCGGCACCGATAAGAGAGCACCGTTGTTGCAGTTATTGGCTGGCGATGAATCCATTCCCGCTGGTCGTGTCGTCGCGGCGAGTTCACTCGTCATGGCCGACGCCGACGCCTCGCCGTCATGAGTGTCGACGAAGAGAAACGCGCGGCGGCAGAGAGCGCCGCGGAACTCGTCGAGCGTGGCATGCTTGTTGGTCTCGGCACCGGCACGACAGTCGCGTTTCTGCTCGAGGCGCTCGGTCGCCTCAAGCCCGACGCCAGGTTCGTGGCGACGTCGCCCGAGACCGAGGTGGTGGCCCGGCGTCTGGGTCTGCGAATTGAGTCGTTTGACGAGATCGACACGCTCGACCTCGCCATTGACGGCGCAGATCAAATCGCACCCGACGGGTGGCTGGTGAAGGGTCGTGGCGGCGCCCACCTTCGCGAGAAGATCGTGGCCGGGGCGGCGCGTCGCTTCGTGGTCATCGCGGACTCAACGAAGCCAGTTCCATCGCTCCACGCACCCGTGCCGCTGGAGCTGAGTGCGTTCGGACTCTCGTCGACGCTGAGGCACCTCGAACCGACGCGGGTGCGCGATGCGCCTCGCAGTCCAGACGGCGGCGTTCTTGCCGACTTCTTTGGCGAGTTCATAGACCCAATGGAACTCGCGCGTCGACTCTCGTCAACGCCGGGCGTCGTGGCCCACGGGCTTTTCGCACCGTCGCTCGTGACTGACATCATCCTGGCCACTGGTAAAACGGTGTCCAGATCAGAAATTGGGGGAAGCCGATGACGACGACGACGCACCAGATGCCCTACGACGTTCCACCCGACCACGTCTTCGTGTTGTTTGGAGCGACCGGCGACCTCGCCAAACGAAAGATTCTTCCCGGACTGTTTCACCTCGCCGTCGCCGGGCTGTTGCCAAAGAAGTACCGGATCATCGGCTGTTCCCGTCAAAAGTCAGTGCTGACGAACGAGCAGTTTCGTAAGGCCGCGTACGACGCCGTTTGTGAGTTTGGTTCGAACAAACCCGAGGGCGAGCAGTGGGAGGAGTTCGAGAAGACGCTCACCTTCGCGTGGGCGGAGACCGACGGAACGGGCGAATTAATTGAGGCCGTCGCGAACGCTGAGAAGGAGCTGGGGGGACACGCGCAACGACTTATCCATCTCGCGGTGCCGCCGAATGCGGTGCTGAGCATCATCGACATGTTGGGAGCGATCGGGCTCAATGAGAACTCCAAGATCATCTGCGAGAAACCTTTCGGCGTCGACCTCGCATCCGCTCGGACGCTCGATGCCACTATCGCAAAGTGTTTCGATGAGTCCAGGGTCTTTCGCATCGACCATTTTTTGGGCAAAGAGTCAATCGACAACATCCTCGCGCTGCGATTCGCGAACGGACTCCTTGAGCCGATCTGGAATCGCAATCACGTCAGTTACGTGCAGATTGACGTGCCCGAGACGCTCTCCATTGAGGGCCGAGGGGCATTCTTCGAAGAAACGGGAACATTCCGTGACATGGTGGTCACGCACCTCCTTCAGGTCCTGGCCTTCGTCGCCATGGAGCAGCCCATCTCTTTTGACGCCAAACCGTTGCGTGACGAGATCAGCAAGGTTTTCGATTCAATCCGGCCCATTGATCCAGCACAGGTGATCCGCGGACAGTACAACGGCTACCGCCAGGAGCCGGGCGTCAACCCCGAATCGCAGACTGAGACGTTCGTCGCGCTTCGCGCGGACGTGGAGAACACCCGGTGGAAGGGCGTCCCCTTCTTCTTGCGCACGGGCAAGTGCATGGCCGAGAGCCGCCAGGTCGTCACGATCGGCTTCAAGGAGCCCGTCATGAAACTCTTCCCCGTCGACCACGCTGACAACCAACGACACGGCAACGAATTAGTCTGCGACTTCGCCGATCCCGGTAAAATTGAGACGCACTTCCTCGCCAAGCAACCTGGCCCGCGAATGCGCCTCGGACCGGCCGTGATGACGTTCCGTTACGCCGACTCCTTTCAGACCGCCAACAATCTCGAGGCGTACGAACACCTGATCCTTGAGGCGATGCTGGGCGACCAGGCGCTCTTCACCCGTTCCGACGGCATTGAACGCCAGTGGGAAATCGGCACGCCAGTGCTCGAAGACCCGCCGCCGGTCGAGTTCTACGCACCGGGCTCGTGGGGGCCGGTGTCAATCGACCGCATTGTCTCGCCGGAGCGTTGGTCACTGCCTCGATGACGCCGCCGAAGATTCGTTTGCTCTTGTCCGACGTCGATGGAACATTGGTGCCCTCAAACAAACTCCTCTCCGAGCGTTCGATTGACGCCGTGCAACAACTACGTGACGCGGGCATTCTTTTTGCCATCACGAGCAGCCGACCTCCGGGCGGCCTCGCAATGTACGCGGAACCACTGAAACTGACCACACCGATTTCGGCGTTCAACGGCGGATGGGTCATGACGCCAACCATGGAGGTCACGGACGAACTGACCATTGATGATGATGTGATCATGCCACTACTCGCGATGATCGACGAGCACGGACTTTCGAGCTGGGTGTACCAGGGTGAGCAGTGGTTCGTCCGTGACTTGAATGGTGCACACGTGCAGCGCGAAGCCGAGGTGGTGCAGTTCCAGCCAGAACTGGTCGACACATTCGATGACGTCTGCACGAAGGTGGCCAAGATCGTCGTCGTCGACGACGACGCGACGTTGATGGCCGCCGCAGCCGCATCGGTCCGGGACCAGTTCGGCGACCGGGTCTCCGCGACGAGTTCTCAGTCGTACTTCCTCGACATCACCAATCCACAGGCCAATAAGGGCGTCGTCGTCAAGTACCTGTCGAACATGTACGACATTCCCACGGATGAGATCGCGACCATCGGCGACGCGTACAACGACGTGCTGATGTTCGCACAGTCGGGCGTCAGTATTGCGATGGGTAACGCCGTTGACGATGTAAAGGCGTCGGCTACCTACGTCACGACGTCGAACGACGACGAAGGTTTCGCGAACGCAGTACGCGAATACATTCTGAAGTAAGGACTCGATCTTGCGTTCGTGTGGACGATCGGCGCAGTCGTGTACGGCAAATGGAACGACACTCGATGCAGAATGCTCTCCTCGCGTCACGTTGAGCATGACCATTCACCGCTGTGCGAGTGAACGACGTGATACTTGACTATGTAATCGTCGTGTCGGGCTTCCAGCAAGGGTGAAGTTCGTTGCGATCTTGTTGTCTGATCGAGCGGCGGCCCAGAACTTTCCTAGGCCGTTCGACGTCGATTCGGTGGCACCGTCGTGGGCGGCGTCCGCCGAGCGGGCAGTGACACCAGAAGGCTTTGGGTGACGGCAGCAATCTGATCGACCGCGCTCATGATCGCCTCGGACGTGAGCAGGGGTCCGGACGTGACTGCACTCACCTTTCGTACGTACTGCAGCGCGGCGGCCCGGATCTCATCGTCGGTGGCGGGTGGTTCAAGTCCTCGAAGGATGGTTATATTTCGACACATCGCCCCACCGTAGAACAGAAGTTCCCTTGGCCGACGAATCGTTCATGGGTACTGAGTTCCGCTCACAGATTTCCGTGATTTCGACTCGGACCGCTTGTCACGCAAATGGAGCCCTAGAACTATAAGTAAGTATGAGCGACCAAGCGCAGCGAAGCGATGTAGAACTTCTGTTCGAGGTGGCCTCAAGTCCCACAGCGCTCGAGGCGTTCTATCGGCGCCACGTCGAAGGTGTCACACGCTTCTTGGCGCGTCGATGCCGAACTCCCGAAGACCTGGCCGATGCTGTATCGGCGACGTTCGTTGCGGTGCTCGTCTCCGCGCGGACGTACGACCCCGAGCTCGGTTCACCAACGGCGTGGCTTTTCGCGATCGCACGAAATGAGGCAACGGGTCAAGGGCGGTCTTTGGGACGTCGCGAGGCTTTGCGCCACCGGCTCAACGGCAGTGCCCTTCTGTCGAGCGACGACACGGATCGCTTGGCCGAACTCATTGACGCAGAATCTCGCTCTGTCCGACTTCAAGAGACGCTCAGTGGTGCGTCGGTCGGAGAGTTGGCGTTGCTGCACTCCATGGTGTCGCAGGACGCGACCGTGACAGAGGCCTCAGCTTCGCTGGGAATCAGTTCCGCGACAGGACGCAAGCGGCTCGAACGACTTCGACGTCGCGTTCCCGATGAACTCAAAACACCGACTACCTCTGATGCAAACCAACCACCAACTTTGGAGGAACGATGAACACTCTCACTCAGTTTGATCCACTGCAGGACTTTGAGGACCGTCTGCTAGATGAGCTCCTGCATGTTCAAGCGACGACTGTCCACTCAGTAAGGGCGCGCCGGCGCCGTCGCGTGTGGGGAATCGGTCTTTCGACCGCCGCCGCGGCCATTGTTGTTGCCGTGGTTCTCCAGGTTGCTCCGGTTCCAGTCAACGCTCCGCAATCGGCTTCGGCGGCGACCGAGTTTCACAAGTTGTCCGTAGTCGCATCATCGCAGCCCGCTGTTGTGCTCGAGCCTGGTCAGTACGTGTACACGGAGTCGGTGTCGAACTCGGGCCCCGGGCACGTGTCGGGCAATACGTACAACGTGGACTTCTTGTGGACTCGTCAGTTCTGGGTGGCGACTAATGGTTCAGGGCACGGGGTCTTCACCGCGTCCAATGTGACCTTTCCAACGCCACAGGACAGAGTCGCGTGGGTTGCCCAGGGCAGTCCCAACATCGCCGCAATGATGGCCGGCGAGTCGACTTTCGGTCCGGGCGACTACGGCCCCATGGGCGTCGATGAGTTCACGCTGCCGACCGACCAGGCGCAGTTGTCCCAAGTAATCGCGAGTCACCTCGCGAGCGTGACGAGTCTCCAACCGGGGTCTGTCGAATATGCCGCGACGGAATTCAGCTACATCGGTTCTCTTCTTCAAGAGACTGCTGCGCCTCCCGCAGTGCAAGCTGCGCTCCTCACGTTGGCTCAAAATCTTCCGGGGATCATCCTGATCGGCCCCGATACTGCTCCCGATGGGGCCCTCGGCGTCGGCTTTGCAACTGCAGTCCCCACGGGAGGTGGACCGAGCCACGAGTTGCTTTTCAACCCTTCGACGGGTGCGCTCGTCGCTCAAGAGGACTGGTCGACGGACTCGTCGGGATCTAAAACTCTTGTACGGTGGACGAGTTACGTCGCGGGCGGAGTGGTAGATAACACATCGACGACAGTGCCAATCTCGAACCCGTCTACATCAGGGCCCTCCAATTGATCCGATGATCTTTGCTTAGATTGACAGTTGAGTTAGCGCCGTTGTAGTCGTCGTGCGATTCATCATGGTGAATGCGACGCGATTTTCAGAGGTCCGAGTCGTCACCGGCGAAACCTAACGGATCTGCTTCCAGACACTCGCGGCTTGAACAGAGCGGGTTGGTAAACGTGTGACGCCATCCGAGGCATTGCCCTGCGCAACAAGCGCAACGATACGGAACTAAGCGGCTTTCGCCAAAGTTCCTGGGTAATCCAACGAGTCGACGGCAACTTAATCTTGATGCGATGCCGTTCCCCGACGAGGTTGCCCCAGTCATTCTGATTCAAGATTTCGAGCGATGGCGAACCGACGACGCTCAACTTTCACAGACTCTGGCGTCACTCAACTTTGGTGGTAACCGGGTCATTGATCATGTTGGTTCGACGTCAGTACCGGGTCTCGTGGCCAAGGACGTCATCGACGTTCAAATTCGAGTGCCAAAACTGCACTCCGAGAGAATCAAAGAGGACTTCGCATCAATTGGTTTCCGACACCGTCCGGAAAGTTGGAACAACCTCGAGAGCAGCAGGACCGGTCCAGAGCCCAAACTCGTTTTCGCACCGCCCGACGGATCGAGGCCTTCGAACGTTCATGTCCGTACTGCCGACTCGACAGGAGCGCGCGACACGTTGCTTTTTCGTGACTATCTTCGCGCCAACGAGACAGTTCGAAACGATTGGTGCGAGTTCAAGAAATCGATTGTTGGTGGCGCGGTTGAAATCGATCTCGCGAGTTACGGGCAAATCAAGCTACCTAGATGGTTTGTCCTCATGAGTGATGCGGACGCCTGGGCGATTCGCGTGGATTGGACGACTCCAAACCGGCGATTAAGCGTCTGACCGACAGACGTTCATTCAGGCACCATCACTCACTTCTCTGAGCAATGGATGTCGGCGCTCGTTGTCTTGTCCTTTGAAACTATGACCTTGGCGAGCGCGAGACATTTGATCTTGCCCCCGTCGAAGTTAGGTGACGTGCCAGAGAGTGAGTAGGTGCCAACCCCTAAATGGAGCGTGAAGTGCCCTTCTCCATCGGTAGCGGTCGAAGTCCCGACTCCGCCTATGCCAATTGCTTCAACGAAGCCGCTCGTTGCCTTGAATGTTCCTGGAG